>ERZ1673743.53-NODE-53-length-188901-cov-123.349343_pt1 | contig 188901 bp, 139 predicted proteins | sample MGYA00580197_ERZ1673743 | MGnify/ENA primary metagenome ERZ1673743 (study PRJEB41218, sample SAMN15661795) | gut metagenome | host: Homo sapiens | place: Canada: London | collected 2015-08-20/2019-03-30 | study: EMG produced TPA metagenomics assembly of...
TGATAAATCATATCTAAGGTTTAACAATTGTAAAAAGTAAACATACACTTAGAGAAAGATTTTTCCGAATTAGTTGATGGCTCAACAGTTCCTCAAATCAATAATACAGACATATATCTATTAAAAATTCAAGTGCCACCGCTCGCCCTGCAAGAGGAGTTCGCGTCTAAGGTTGAGGCTATCGAGGCTCAGAAAGTCAAAGTCGATGCCGAGATCTCAGAACTGCAAAATCTACTTGACGCCCGAATGGATTATTGGTTTAACTAATCTCACCGCTATGTTAAACTTTGACTACCTTAAAAATGACGTGATGCTCGAACAGCTATATCGCTATTGCGATACTGCTGAACAGCGTATGACTACCGAGCCGGAAGTCTCGGCGCTCAACGCCCGCCGTGCCCTCGACTGGATTGTCAAGTCGGTCTATGAGATGAAAGGCGAGCGCGTAGGCGAACGAGCTTCGCTTTTCGAGCTGACCGATGGCGCTACTTTCCGCGACTTCATCAATGACCCGGAGGTTATGAAAGCCGTGCATTGGGTGAGAAAGGTCGGCAACCAGGCCGCCCACGATGGCAGCGTCTCCAAAGAAGAAGCCTTTTACTCGCTTGTCAACATCTACAATGTTGTCAAGGCGATTATGCTCAAACTGCATCGTTTCGACTCCATACCCGACTTCGACCGCACCCTCATCCCTGAGCGTCCGCGTCGCCCTCGTATTCTTGTGGCCCGACCTGCGGAGGCACCCAAGAAGAAAGACGAAACGCCCAAGCAGTTTGCCGCGACCGTCGAACACGAAGTGATCGAGGCTGCGCCCGCTGTCATTCCCAACCTATCGTGGGGCGATATTGACGAAGCCGAGACACGCCGACTTCTTATCGACCTTATGATTCGTGAAGCCGGTTGGGACATCCTCACTACCAAAGGCGCAAAGCATCCGGCAAAGGCATGCATCGAGATCGAGGTTCAAGGTATGCCGAACAATCAGGGCAAAGGTTTTGCCGACTATGTACTTTTCGGCGACGATGGCAAACCTCTTGCCGTCATCGAAGCCAAACGCTCCAGTGTTGATCCCCACGTTGGAGAGCAACAGGCGTGTCTCTACGCCGATTGCCTCGAAGCCGAGTATGGCGTTCGTCCGGCAATCTACTTCACCAATGGCTTCGAGACGTGGTTTATCGACGGCATAGGCTATCCGAAGCGTCAGGTCTACGCCTTCCACTCCAAGGAAGATTTGCTGTGGCTGCATCAGCAGCGCAAGCGTAAAGATATTACCGATATGTCGGTCAAGGATAACATATCCAACCGCCATTATCAGAAAACCGCCATCAAGAAACTCTGCGAGCACTTCAACTCGAAGCATCGCCGAGGCTTGCTCGTCATGGCTACCGGTACGGGTAAGACCCGAACCGCCATCTCGCTCGTCGATGTGCTGCAACGTGCCGGATGGGTCAAGAACACTCTGTTTCTTGCCGACCGCACTTCGCTTGTCAAACAGGCTCACCGCAACTTTGTAAAGCTCCTGCCGGAGGTGCCTACCACCGTCCTTAGCGACAAGGAGAATAAGCCCGACCTTAACGCGAGAATCACGTTCTCGACTTATCAGACGATGATAAACCATATCGACGCCGACGACAAGACTTTCTCTGTGGGACGTTTCGACCTTATCATCATCGACGAGGCCCACCGCTCGGTGTTCGGCAAGTATGGTGCGATTTTCCACTACTTCGACTCCCTGCTCGTGGGACTTACAGCCACCCCTCGCGATCAGGTGGATAAATCCACATACGACCTGCTCCAGTTGGAGGGCGGCATCCCCAATTTCTCTTACGAACTTGACGAGGCCGTGGCCGACGGTTACCTTGTACCGCCGGTCGGCATCAAGCGAGATTCCGAGGTGATGAACGACGGTATAAAGTATGACAATCTCTCTGCCGCTGAAAAGGAACAGCTCGAAAAGGTATGGGAGTACGAAGCCGCCAACGGCGACCCCGACACGCCTTTACAGCCTCGCGACATCGAGAGCAACGAGATATACAAGTACATCTTCAATACCAAGACCATCGACCTCGTTCTCCAGGACCTCATGGAGAATGGTCTGAAAGTTGACAGCGGCGAGAAGATTGGCAAGTCAATCATTTTCGCTTTCAGCAGTCAACACGCTGAACTTATTGTAAAACGGTTCAACCTGCTTTATCCAGGTCTCGGTCCGGAGTTCTGCCGTCAGATTGATTACTCAATCAAATACGCGCAGTCGCTCATTGACAACTTCGAGCAACGCGATTCCATGCCGCAGATAGCTGTGTCGGTCGATATGCTCGACACAGGTATCGACGTGCCCGACGTGCTCAACCTTGTTTTCTTCAAACGTGTGCGCTCGCGCATCAAGTTTATGCAGATGATTGGTCGCGGCACTCGACTCAGCCCCGACATCTTCGGCGCGGGCAAGGACAAGAAGGAATTTTACATCTTCGACTACTGCGGCAACTTCAACTACTTCGAGACGCACATCAACGACAAGACCGCTCCGGCGGTGCAGTCGCTCACAGAGCGCATCTTCGGAGTCCGTGCCGATATTGCCTACTGCTTGCAGGCTCCCGAATATCAGCAGGACGAGTTTGCCAAGGGTTTTCACGACGAACTGAAAACCACTTTGCGAAGTCAGATTGTGGCTTTACCCGACAGTCATATTTCAGTCCGCGCACATTGGCAAGCGGTAACCCGCTTCCGCTCTCCCGAATCATGGCTCCATATCAAGGCTACCGACGTTCTCGAAATGAAGAACGAAGTCGCGCCTCTTGTGTCTAACGCCTTCTCGGCTTCGGGAACACATCATGCCGATATCGCCGCCGAGCCGGAAGCTGTGTACGGCAAGGCGTCTGACGATGAGAAAGCGAAGAAGTTTGACCTCCTTGCGCTTTATGTGCAACTCTCGATAGTTGACGATACCTTTGCCGCCGCTCAGTACGAGGCAAAGATTACCTATATTGTCGATGCACTGCGCAAACAGGCCGGCATCCCGGAGATAATCGCAAAAATGGATTATCTCAACGAGGTTATGACCTCCGACTTCTGGAACAACAAGACCCTCGCCTCGATTGAGAATATGCGCGAGGAAATCCGCGACCTTCTCAAATTTCTTGTCGGCGATGCCTCCAAAACATTTGACGTAGATATTGATGACAACATCACCGACGGCGGCATCGCCACCGGCTTCGTTACTACGGTAACGTACCGCCAGAAGGTGCTTGACTTCCTTGCAGAGAACCGCGACCTGCCGGTGCTCAACAAGATCAAGAACATCGAGCAGCTTACAGCCGCCGACATTGAGGAACTGGAGCGGATTATGTGGCAAGAACTCGGCTCTAAGGAAGACTATATGCGCTTCCTCAGCCGTGAAAACCTTGCCGACATTTGCGCCGACAGTGTCGCCGCGTTCATCCGCACCATCATTAAAGTTGACCGCCAAAAGGCAGTTCAACTCTTTACCGATTATATCTCTGAAAACTCGTTGACAGCCGAACAGGAAGAATACCTAAAGAGTATTCTTGATTATGTCTGCGAGAATGGCGATATGGAAACTTCCGCTCTTGTCAATGAGTCGCCGTTCGACGAGATAAACGTCCTCGAACTGTTCCCAGGCAAATTCAAGCAGGTGGCCGACTTCGTCGCCAACCTTCATAAATCAATCACCGCCGCGTAAAATGAAAAAGTCATCTTCTAAGAAACATATACTTGCAGGGGTGATTATCCTTGTTATTGTAGGTGTCGCCTTCTTCCTCGGATGGTTTACAGGCACGAATGTGCCTTTATATACCACTGAGAGCAGCACTTCCGAAACTGTTGATTCTATTCCAGTTCTCGATAAAATTGGAGGGGGCAACCCAATACTCAAACGAGAGTTTTGGGGCTTGCCTTTTGGCGCCAGTCGCCATGACGTACAAACACGCATGGATCGTCTTGGCGAATTTGATTTTTTGAAATCAGAAAACTTTCCCGGAATGTTCTTGGCAAAATACACAGACGTAAAGGTTGATTCAACATACTTTGCCGAAATAAGATTTTACTTCTACAAGGAACGATTGGCGATGGTGCAGTTCAAATACAGCGACCAATCTATTCAGCGTAATACCTCCAATATCCTGAATGACCTGACAAGTAAGTACGGCGACTTGGATAGCCTTAACTACACAAGCAGACCTAATACGGTCGGAGCCCTTAAGGGACTTTGGAAAGGAATACCCGAGTTCTTCCCTCAATGGGATAACGCTCGAATTAAATCACTCCGAGACGGTCATACAATACTAAACATCTTCGACCATAAGGATAATGGCGTTTTCCTACTGTATTATGATCGCCTTTCCAAATGGCAAGAGGATGTAAACGCTAAACGTCAAAACGCTTTATAATATGAAATGCCTATCCATACAGCAACCCTGGGCCTCGCTTATCTGCGGAGGCATCAAAGATGTTGAAAACCGTTCGTGGCGCGTGAACGATGCGCCGGGGCGCATACTCATTCACGCTGGTAAGACAATGCGCCCGTTGGGCAAACTGCCTACATTCTTCGGTGTACTTATCGACAACGCTATCGCTTGCGGCTATGTCCCCGAAGTCGAGGATATGCCCCTTGGTGCTATAATCGGCTATGCCGACATCGTCGGCTTTACCGAAGAATGTACGTCGGACTGGGCACAAGAGGGCCACGGCGCAGAATGGAAATGGCAGATTGAAAACGCAAAGCTGTTCAAATCGCCAATCCCTTACCGTGGGCGGCAAGGTCTTTTTGAAGTCCCCGAGATTGAGGCAGACAATCTGCCGGAAGCATACGACTTCCCAAAGATTGCCCGACGTGGCACAATCCTCGAAATCCCCGTAAACGGCGATGTGTTCAACACTCTCGATGCCAACGAGTGCTTCACTCTTTACCTTACAGAGGCAAACCGTTCACTATTCACCGATGATGAACTTGTAGAGTTGCCAACTGATGCTGTCGTTTTCTACGACTCTCGCACCGGCCATTCTCGAAAGTTTGTCGTTGATCAACTTGTCGTGCATGAAGAAGTCGATGAAAATAACGAACCCGCTCTTTTCTTCGACCCCAACGGCAACGAACTGTATCTTTACACCATCAACATCTACTACAAATAAGGCTATGGATATAAAAGATTTGCCGCAAGACAAAGACTCTTTATTCTACGATTGGTATAGAGAGAAAGAAAAAGTGTCATCTGCGATTGAGGATGCCCTTAAACAAACTGTATTGTTGGGCCTTACGCCAATGGGATTTGTAGGGTCAAAGAATGTTCCTGATGCTTCCGAGTTTGATTTCGAGCGAGTGTTTCTTGTTTGGGATGCTGCCGGATGGTGCTTTTATAGCACATTGATGAAGCCTAAGCCGGAGGTTACTGAATACAACGAAGAATATAACTCGTTAATTCTTTGCGGCTTGATAGAACAGGTCGTTAATTTGGAAACATGGGGTAGAGTAAGTGGCATAACCTATGGAGAACTTATACTCGGAATGTTTATGGCCGGGTATAAATTCAAAAGAATACCTCGCACGAAAGTATGTCAATTCAATATCTCAGATAAGAATGTCAAGCATCTGTTTAGTTGCATTGAGATTCGCATGAAAAATTCGCTATCACATAGAGGGCGTTGCTGCACCGCCGCCGCGCTTTCGTGAATCAAGCCAAGGTCTTGACCGTCCGGCTTCAATCGCATAACGCAACATGAATAAACCTACGACCATTGAAGAATGGAACGAATTGGCGGTTAAACGTAGAGCTAAGCAGCCTACGCAGAAAAACGCCACATCAAAGCCTGAGCAGGTTCGACGGCTTGTTTCGACAACTACTGCTAAATCGTTACCGCTCCATGTCGTTCAGCGGCCTCAAAAGGGTAAGTTCAAAATTAAGTCATATTTTATGACTTTACTCTGGAAGAAACGCGGCACCCGCGTTTTTGAAGACTTTGTCTGCCTATGTTGTGGCAAGTCGCAATCAGAGGGCTGGAGATATATTACCGACGATAGCAGGGTTTATCTCTGCAATAAATGCAAAGCAGACATCAAGCCTACATTTACTCAAATCCTTTACACACCAATGAAATAATTATGGAAGAATTCGAAGAAGATCAACACTATTCCCATTCATGGCCTTTGAATGGCGGCAAATTTATTGCGGTCATTACTCAAGACGGCAGACTGATACTTGAAGAAAAGCCATATCTGACAATCATTAAACTGATTGAATATATAGGCATTGAAACAGTGGCAGCTCTTGACTTAAAAGCTAAAGATGAAATGCCGCTTGTTTCAAAAATTCGTTTTACGCTCCGGGATTATCAACCTTGTGCTGATGGTTGGTTTGTATACACTACTATGAATATGAAAGACAAACTGAAAATGATTGAACGGATTGGAGAACTGACAGGACAGAAATTTATCTGCGCCACCAAATTGATTTAGTTATGGCTGAATACGATGATTTGGGCGCATACAACGGCGATACTGTTCACGATATGTGGGTTGACTTCGACAGCTACAAAAACACAGGCACGCCCGATGTTTTCGACGAATCCGACCTCGACAATTATACTGACAACTTAGACGACTTGGATTAGACATGGCTCAATTCAAAACATACCGATGCAAATGCGGTTTTGAAGTCCAAACGGAACCGCTCGGACATTATTCGCTGATGTCAGGCGAATACTATACTTTCCGCTGTCACAAATGCAAGGACATAGTGTCAATTTCTGCTGAGGATATCGCTCTGGCAGCATATAATCTGACTTGTCCTGAATGTGGCTCCGACAAACTCGAATGTTGGAGTGTAAACAGTCAGTGTCCCAAATGTAACCAATGCGGGACTTTCGTTGAAATTCCAGGCAGCATAATGATGGTGGATTAACGCTAAACCCAAACGACCGAAATAATGGCAGACATTGACAGACATAAACTATATAAGGAATTTCAAGAGGCGTTTCCTCTTGAAAAACTGAGTGAGATGACTCTCGAACAGTACACCAATCTCAATCGTTCAGATTCGTTCTGCTACTGGTTGGAGAGCAAGACCGAATATCTTGGCTCGATTTGGGGAGGGTCGTCATATAAATTTGGCATATTCCATCGTGACAGTGAACCGGGAGACAATAGTAAGTTCTTGCATGATGAGAATTACTCATGGTATGCGAGCTTGGCTACTGACCGAGACACAGCCTTCGAGCGTATCAGAGATGCCATCATAACGATTGCCAACGCAGCACGCGGTGGAGAGTATGAGCTGATAGATGATGTGTCGGAATTTGGCGACGTCTGCAAATGGAAAATTGCTTTTCTATATTCCAATGAAAAGCTGATACCTTTCTATAAGAGAGAGTTCCTTCTTACTATTGCTAAAGCAATGGGTAACGAATTTGAGAAAAATGCTCCGATATCTGCGATACAACGCTATCTGATTTCACAACAAGGCGAGAAGGATATTTTCGAGTATTATGCACAGCTTCAGCAAATTCATGCAAAGGCGGAAGCCGACGCCGTGCGGTATTGGTTGTACGCGCCCGGCGACGGTGCCTCGCAGTGGGAACGATGCCTCGAAACCTCAACCATGTGTCTCGGTTGGGATGATATAGGCGATTACTCGGAATCTAATTCACAAGCCGATATAAAAAGGCGGCTTCGTGAGGTGTACGAAGAACCTGAAAAATCCTTCAAGAACGATTCGCTTGCTATATGGAGCTTCCTCTCAGAAATGAAAGTCGGCGACATTATATTCGCGAAGAAGGGCACCGGTAAAATCATTGGTCGTGGCGTAGTAACGGGTGAATACCATTTTGAGTCGGATGCCTCAGAGTACCCGAACATTCGGCAAGTGAGCTGGGAAAATGTCGGTGAATGGGATGCCGACCATCAGCTTGTTCAGAAAACCCTGACCGACATAACCAAGTATCCGGATTTTGTAAAGCGTCTGAATCAACTGACCATAGGTCAAGACTCCACAAAAGAACCGCAATATTGGTGGCTGACCGCCAGCCCTGCCATCTGGAGCCTGACCAATATGAAAGTCGGAGAGGAGCAAGACTATACTCTTTATAATGACAACGGCAACCAGCGACGTATCTTTCAGAACTTCCTTGATGCCCGACCGGGAGACAAAGTCATCGGCTATGAAGCGAATCCTCGCAAACAGATAGTCGCTCTTGCTGAAATTTCACGGGTACAGGACGGCGAAACCATTCTTTTCCGCAAGACGGAATCCCTTATCCATCCTGTTGACCTGGCGGCGTTCAAGCCCGACCCCGAACTTGCCGAAATGCAGTTCATCAAGAATCCCAATGGCTCATTCTTCCGTCTAACCAAAGAGGAATATGATTATCTGATGGAGCTAATCCGCCAGACGAACCCGAGCCAACAACCGAACAAGAAAATAGACTCGTATACCAAAGATGATTTTTTAGCAGACGTTTTTATGGCGGAGAATGATTTTACCCGTCTTGAACGGCTGTTACATCGCAAGAAAAATATCATATTGCAAGGGGCGCCGGGCGTAGGTAAGACCTACACGGCCAAGCGACTTGCTTATGCCATGATGGGAGAGAAAGATGAAGCGCGCATCGAATCCGTCCAGTTCCATCAGAATTACAGCTATGAGGACTTCATCATGGGCTATAAGCCAAATGAAGACTCGTTCAGCCTTCACTATGGCATTTTCTATGAATTTTGCCGCCGGGCGGCCAACGACCCGTCGAGAGACTATTTCTTCATCATAGACGAGATTAACCGTGGCAACCTCTCAAAGATTTTCGGCGAACTTCTCCAACTGATTGAGGCTGACTATCGCGAAAATGCCATACGGCTCGCTTATAGCAAAGATGAACTATTCGCAGTCCCGGAAAACCTTTATATCATCGGCATGATGAATACCGCCGACCGCTCCTTGGCTATGATTGATTACGCGCTGCGTCGCCGGTTCAGCTTCTTTGATATGACTCCGGGATTTGACTCCGACGGCTTCGCAAAATATCGCGAGGTAATCCCATCGCCCTACTTCGGCAAACTTGTCGAAGCAGTAAAAGCTGTCAACGATGACATTCTCAAAGATGATTCCCTTGGCAAAGGCTTCCTCATCGGTCACAGCTATCTGATTCAGCCGGTTTACGGCGATGACCGCGACGAAAGCCTCTTTGACTACGAAACGACCGAAAGCATCATCGAGTACGACCTTATTCCTTTGGTATCGGAATACTGGTTCGATAATGAAAACCGTCTCAATGCTGCGATTGACAAACTTCGCAACGTGCTGAAATGACCGCTGACAAAGGAATTTTAATCCGGAACATATATTATATGCTGACGTATGCCTTTCAAGACCTGCGTCAAAACAACTATGATGATATAGCCGGAGAGGAATTCGACAATATCCTCGACCTTTTTGCCGAGATATTATTCAGAGGCGTTTCGTTTCAACTGAAACGCGGATTGCACAAAGACTATATTTCCCATGCTGACGATATTGCGACAGTCAAAGGCAAAATCAATCTTAACGAAACCATAAGGCTAAGATTGCAGCGTCGGAAATTAGTGTCGTGTGAATTCGATAATTTTACGGAGAACAACCTCCACAACCAAATCGTCAAATCCACATTATCGCTTCTGATTTCATCGGCAGAGGTAAAGGCTGCCCGCAAGAGGCGCTTACGCTCACTTTTGCTGTTTTTTACAAATGTCTCTGATTGCGACCTAAAGAATACGAAATGGAACAGCATAAAGTACGACAGGAACTCGTCTACCTATCGTATGCTCCACCATTTCTGTTACTTTGTGGTGAAACGTTTGCTTCTTACCACTCAAAGCGGACTCTACAAGATAAAGAATTTTGATGAAGAGATTATGTCGCGGTTGTTTGAGAAATTTGTACTCAGCTACTATCGGAAGCATTATCCCCAATATAGCGCGAGGTCGGCGAAAGTGGAATGGAATATAGATGTAGAAGAATCCACGCTATCTCTTATCCCGGAGATGAGAACCGACATAATGCTCACTTTCCCGGAACGCACTCTGATTATCGACACCAAATATTATGGTCAATCCATGCAGACATATATGGATAAAACCACCATCCGCAGCAATAACCTCTACCAGATAAACTCGTATGTGCTTCATGAAGATAAGACGCACTCAGGGAATGTTGACGGTATGCTTCTCTATGTCAAGACACAAGAGCCTATTTGCCCCGACGGTCAAATGAAATTAAGCGATGGCAACGCAATCTATTTCCGCAATCTCGACCTCAATCAAGATTTCGGCAATATCAAGCATCAACTGGATAACCTTATAAGCAGCTATATATGACCACTGGCAATAAACATAATATTTTGTTTCTGCATGGATTCACTTCGAGCGGTGAGTGCGAGATTGCACGGATGCTGAAAGCTGAACTTGTCGGTGTGTCCGAGGTTGTTGCGCCGGATTTGCCACTTCATCCGTTTGAGACTATGGATATGCTTCTGGATTTGTGTTGCGGGCAACAGTTCGACTTGATTGTGGGGTCGAGTTGCGGGGCTTTTTATAGTCAGCAGCTTGTGCGCTTTACCGGCGTCCCGGCTATTCTCGTCAGTCCGGTTTTCAGAATGACGGAGTTCCTCAGTCAGCGCATTGGCACACATGAATACAAGTCGCCACGTGCCGACGGCAACCAACAGTTTGTGATTGACGCACAGCTCATATCCGAATTTGCCAGGATGCAGGAGCATCAGTTTGATTGCTACGACGAATTCAACCGCGACCGAGTAATCGGTATGTTCGGCTCGCGTGACACGCTGGCTCATTTCCGCGACATCTTCCTGAGATATTACGATACTGCCATCGACTTTGACGGACCGCACACCATGACTGCCGACAATGTGCGCCACGACCTGGTGCCGATCATCTTGCGGACACTTCCGGAAATAAAACCTATCCGCGAGCGATATTTCCGTCACTTCAAAGGCGGAAAGTATCGCTTGTGGCACATCGCCAAAGACTCGGAATCGCTCCGTCGAATGGTCGTTTATCAGGCCCTGTACGGGCAACGCGGCTACTGGGTGCGTGCCGAACGGATGTTCTTTGAGCGTATAACCCGCGATGGACACACCTTCTCACGCTTCACCGAAATCAATAAACCGCTTAAAACCAATGAATAATGAAGAATCTGCAAAGTTGCTTGACAAAGCAGCCGTTATCTGCGTGACGAAGCACGCCGGACAGCTCGACAAGATGGGATGCGCTTATTTTCAGCATCCGATGCGTGTGGCCATGCGCTGCCATTCAGATGAAGAAAAGATGGTCGCGCTCCTACATGATACGATAGAAGATACCGACGTAACTGCCGAATATCTTCTTGCCGAGGGATTCCCTCAGTCGGTAGTTGACGGCATACTGTCAGTAACCAAACGAGAGGGCGAAAGCTACGAGGATTTTGTAGCTCGCGCCAAACAAAACCCTCTCGGTCGCGTCGTCAAACTTCACGACCTCGAAGATAATCTCGACATCTTCCGGCTTACAACTCTCGATGCCGACATGGCCGCTCGATATAATAAATATCTCACCGCCCGTCGTTTCTTATTGGACGAATAAATATCTGAGAATATGCTTTTTATTAGCTGGAATATAAACGGTCTCACCAAGCGTTTTGAAGAAGTCAGGCAACTGCTCGACAAGTATGCTCCCGATTTCCTGTGCTTACAGAAAGTTCGGAGCAATGCCGACCACAACCGCTTCGAGATAGACAGTTATCGTCAACTCTATGCGCCGCAGGACCGCGGAGATTGGAGTGGCGTTTCAATATATGCCAAGCTTGATTCAGGCGCGATGTTCATGCCAGATAGGATTGAAACGCCCTCACTAAGCTTAAACGGACATCTTCAGGCGTTTTACTGCAAATCATTTGCTCTGATAAACGCATACGTCCCTTTCGGTAACATCAACCTCGACAGCGCTGTTGAGTATCGTCACCGATGGGACACCGAGTTTCGCACATTCGTTAAAGGACTCTCATTTCAACTACCGGTTATCATCTGCGGAGACATGAACATTGTTCATACGGAGTACGACAATTTCGAGCGCAAATTAGAGCAAACTCGTCCAAATTTTACGAAGTGGGAACGTGAGAACTTTAATCGCCTCCTGTCGGAATGTGACCTCGTTGATCCATATCGCTTGCTCCATCCAACGGAAAAGAAACCGACATACTATGGCGCATGGAGACACTTACAAATGGGCAACCGTATCGACTACTTTATTACCAGTCGCAGTCTATTGCCCATAGTCAACAGGGCCGAAATCCTATCAGACTTCGGCACAGGCCAATCAGTCCCCATCACCCTTGAAATATCCTTTTAGCATGTACTCAATTTCTCCGGATTGTCGACCTTTTGTCGTCGGATATGACCGACTGAATAAGGTGTTTAATGATAGTGGTGGCTTCCACGACAATACGCTTGTCATGCTTAATTGCGTGAGTTGCCATGCCAATGATGGAGCTCTCACCGCAGATTACCAAACTATTGAATTTGAAACAGAAGACATTAAATTGCGCTTCGATAAAGTTCATGGATTCTCTTGTAGTATCCCGGATGTTCGTAGCTCTTTTTTCTTTGGTATTGATTTTATCGTTAAGGATTGGTGTGACTACGGCAAATGTATCGTAATGAAAACTGATGGCGACTGTATAATGATTGCAGCCGAACGGATTACAGTGATATAATAAACTTTATAACGTGTTCTAATCCTGGCCCAAATGTTTGAGAAACAACGCTTAAAAAATCGCGGCTTTGAATCTCTTTATGAAAGAGCCGAGAAGTGTTTGAAGGCCCATCCATATCTTCAAGATTTCTGCACTTATCTTAACAAGAACCGCAAGCTGGAGTGGCTTGAAACTTATTTTGTTTATGGCGAAGTGTTTTGGCTTGAATCATTATATCAAGGTGACTTTGATAGACATTATCTTGATATACAATTTCCTGAATTGGATGTTTGGCAGGAAACTGATGGCGTTCCTCGCTATTTGAAGTGGCATTTAAGCAGGGTCTACGACCATCTCGGTGGAGGCTCGTCTGGTTTTGAAGAAAATTTCAATAATTGGTATTTTGAAAATTACCGCCCCAATTTACCTCTGTATAAACTCAGCCGTGGCAAGCAAATTCTCAGAAAATACGAACTTGCTTCTCTGATGACGGAGTTAACTTATGGGCTTTTACCGTCCTCTGATAATGATCGGCGCATTGGAGAAATTGCAAATGCTGTAACAGGCGAACATACTGGTGGAGGAACATGCTCGGAGAAGGCTATGTGCAAGGCTTTGGAGTATGCAGAAGATAATGGATTGACAGTCGTTGTTCAATTTGACTGGGATGAGTGCATACATCCAAATTACGGTTCTAAAGAACACCCTGAATATAAAGAAATACGCGAAAAGGCGCTCAAATTATTAGAAGGCAACCCTTATTTCAACGATGTGGCGATGACATTCCATCGAGGAGATTATTATAAGTTTATGGCCTTTATGCGTGACAATGTCTGTCCGCCCGGTATGAATAATGTCATTATAGTGAAGAATGGCACTGCATCTTGGAGTAAATAATTTGGGGAGATGCGACACCGCCAACGTGCTTTTACTCATAATTTTACGCTTCGATTAAGAAGAATCGCATAATGCAATATGGAAGAACACGACGATTTAGGCTCCTACAACGGAGACTCCGAACATGATATGTGGGTTGACTTCGGCCATTACGTAATCGGCTTGCCGCTTTGCTCATGCAAAACAAAACCGGCATCCCCGATGTTTTCGGTGAAGACAACATCAATGAATTTATTGACAACCTTAACGACTGGGACTAACTATGTCTAAGACTCGCCATTTTTATGAAACCGAGAAAATCCGACAAACTGATCTAATTCGTAATGGATTTTTTGGAGAATCAGAGTTTGGTAACGGCAATTTCCGAGGTAAAAACTATCCTTTTGTTCTTCAACAAAAAGCGGCATATACTAATCTATATGAGCCTATACGCTCTGAAGCAATATCCTATTTCCGCGAAAACGATATTGATTGGTGGGCTGGGAATATCCCAACCGGGCACCTTCTTTCTTCACAGATCGCCTGTGTAAACCATTTAATGCCAATACGTAAAGACCCTGAGGCAGTTTTAGCTCTTATAAACGGAATAAGAAATCAATTCAAGAAAGTGTTGCCTCTCCCTTGCGATGCCGATGAATCTTACATTGCGTTTGAAGCAGTAAGTAAAACGGACCATCTAAAAGAAGACGGACCCACTCGCGGCTCAAATTGTACTTCGGTTGATGCACTTATTTATGCCGTTGATTATAATGATGAACGCTGGATTATTCCCATTGAATGGAAATATACAGAAAGCTACGATGATTGTAACTCTGGCGATAAATCCAATGAAAGAATAACTTACAAGGTTGAGCATAATCCAAACAAAAAAACAAAGGGAACTGTACGGTTAGAAAGATATTCCGACTTAATAGAAAAATCTTCTCAACTCCGTACCGTACCTGAATTTGCTCTTGGCAAAACATACCCACTCAAAGGTTCCATATACTTCTACGAACCTTTCTATCAACTTATGCGGCAGACGCTTTGGGCTGAGCGAATGTTGGAGAATAAAGACTTGGAGGACGTAAAGGCAGAACATTACCTACACATACACATAGTTCCGAAAGCCAACACAGATTTGCTTGAAAAGAAATACCGTCCCGCAAAAGGGAAAAATATGGAGGAAACGTGGCGAGCCTGCATCGTCGAACAGTCAAAATATATGATTATTGACCCGCAAGATTTCATGCAACCGATAAAGGATTCTCGTCCTGAGTTGTGGAATTATCTATATAAACGATATTACAATATTTAGGAAGTTGCGGCACCGCCGCCGCGCTTTCGTAAACGGAGCCTTGGGTCTCCGTCGTCCGGCTTCAATCGCATAACTCATAGAGCGGTTTCGGCACCAACTTTTCGTTGGATCCGAAGCTCGCCTTTTCTATATGGTTTTGTTTCGGCTACGGCGACTTGTTCACAGTAATAGGTCGTTACCGTACTTTATCGCCATTTTAGGGGGATTTTACCTGATGTAGTTCTGACCCATTCGCTCCATCGACTCGTTCCGGGGCGATTTCCTTTTTGAGCTTCTTCGTCCGGGTTCATTGTTTTTGTTCCGCTTTGTCTGTGGTGATTACTTCACGGTGTAGATGTGTATTTTGAGCGAAGCGGTTGGCGCTCACTGCCAAATATACCCTGCGGGTTACGAGTGACACGATTTTGAGCAAGCACGTTTCGCGAGGAACTTTACTTGTAAACACGCACGAGGCTCATTGAATTTACATCGCAAAGGTAGGGCTGACCGCGCATCTGCGCCTGTGGGCTTGACCCTCCGGGCTTGCAATCAACATTTCATAAAATCTTCACCCTCCAGGACCCAAGAATTTACCGCGTGGGCTTGAAATAACGTTTGCAACTCCGCTTCCTCAGCTCTCCCAAATATTGCAACGTAAATCAAACGCGCCCCGGCGCACAGTAAAAACCCTCTAAAACTTCAAAATCATGACCCACGTAATGAACATATTCGACAGCTCTCTCATCTCCAACCGCAAGCTCAAATACTTCTCGGTAGAAGTAATCACTTTCGACGGCGAAAGCTACACTGAAGAAGTCGAAGCCCGTGACGCCGAGGAAGCACAGGAAATCGCAGCTTCCCTGCACGATGAAGTCGATTACACGATGGTTCAGGGCTGCTTCGTAGGTTGGTAAAATCCACCTCCCTCAAAGGGCAGGCTGTCCGCCGGGGCAGCCTATCGCTCTGTTCATTTGTCGCCTTTGCCTTAACTCATTTGCCAATCGGCTCTCCGGCACCGCCTCTAAGCCGACACCACGGCGGCAAGTTGACTTCCGGCAGGTCGGCCTCCAGTCGGTCCTCTCGCGAGGCATCCGAGAACTTGCCGAGTATTCGGGTCGCGGGTCAGACCCTTTAGCCGTGAGGGCTGTCGGGCAGGTTCGCTCGCGCGACATCCGAGCTGACCGCTCCTTTTCATTGTCAGTGGTCGATTACATCGTTTCAGAGGGTGAACGCTCTGCTTGTGGTCGGAGATGCACAGTGGCTTTCGTCGCCGTATTTCACACGAGGTATCGCGTTCGCGCCAGTCAGCGGTTCTCGCTTTCGGGCTTCTTCATCTGTCGGCATAGCCATTTGCCGTTGTGATGCACATAAGGTTGTTGCACGGTCGTTCATCAGGTCAGACTTTCAGGCGCAACGGACACCGCCGTTGCTTCCTCGAACAGGGGCGCTTTCCGAGGTTCGGGGTCGTTCCGTAGCGGGCGCAGTTAATATGTAACGGTGCTCTTGGCTGCGTCCGCATCTCGACAATCGTTGCCCCTCCCTTGTAGCCGTACCGCTGAACTTGCTGCCGTGACGAGTGCGGAGTGACTTGTCGGGTCTCTCCGGCGGTGCGGTTTGGCCGAGTTGTCTGCGGTTAGTTTTCTGTTTGCCTTTTCCGTATTTGGGGATGTGACCCACGGCTTATTTTTCCTGTCGCAAAGGTAGGACTGACCGCACTTCTGCGCCTGTGGGCTTGACCCTCCGGGCTTGCAATCAACATTCCATAAATTCTTCACCCTCCAGGACCCAAGAATTTAACGCCTGCGGCTTGTAATAACGTTTGCAATCGCGCTTCCTCAGTTCTCCCAATTATTGCAACGTAAAAATTAAGAGCCTCGGCTCACATCTCAAACCCCAAATACTTCAAAATCATGGCAACGAAAACTAAAAAATCCGCAGAAAAGAATGTCGCTCAGACCGCAGCTCCCGCCGTCGAAACTACCCCGACCGTCACTCCCAAGCTCATCGTGGCTCAACGCAAGTTCAACCGCTGGTACGTCTACTTCAAGGGCGTGGCCCCCAAGGACAACGTCGGCTGCGGATGCAAGACCGCCAAGAGCGCTATCCGTTACATGCACCTGCTCAAAGCCCGCTACGGAGCGACGATTTCCCAAACCATCTACGAACGCCTCCAGTTCGAGGCCGCAAGGGAGGCGTAAGCCTCTCTTGCTTTCACCCGAAAGTCCAACCCTCAAACTTCACGACCATGCAACGAGAATATACCTGCATCACAACAACCGGCAAATGGAACTTTTATGCCGACAACGACTTCGAGGCCATACGGCTCGGTCTTTTCTACTGCTGGCGCGACGGCGATACCTTTGTCCTCGTGGAATACCGGCATGGCGCCGAAAACTACACACTGCGCATCTCTCACCTCGACCACAATACACACGAATCGTTCACCCTCTAAACTACACCGAACAAGAGCTGCAAGTCATACATGACGCTGCCCGAACAATCAGCTACGCTTTCGGGGCACAGTTCCCCGGTGTTAAGCGTCAGCTCCAACTTCTCGAAGAAGACGAGCAGTTCCGCGCCGTCAACCAAATCATCATTCAGTCGCACAACGTCCTGCGGGTCCTCGCCATAAAGCGAGGCGATAATCCCGACGTATAAGCCGGGATTTCTCCGCAGATCGGCGGCTTCGTTCTTTGCGAGGCAAAGCGCTTCGCGATTACGGGGAGTCGCCTAACTTTTTGCCGTGGCAGAATTTGTGCTGCGGTTACAATGACCTCCGCACGGTGCCTGTCGGCAATCCAAGAAATTCTGAATGTAACAGCCATAGCAGAGCAAGCCCTTTAGTCTTGAGGGCTGTCGGGCAGGTTCGCTACCGCGACATCCGAGTTGTCCTGAGTGATTTACCATTGCGGCTCTATCCCTCAGTTGTGTAGGACTTCGGGCGGTTCCTGACGGAAATCCAAGTAGAGCCGAATGATTATTTACAGTAGCAGAATTTTGTCTTGCAGCAGGTCGGCTTCCAGACGGTTCGCTACCGCGACATCCGAGAAAATTCTGAATAGTACAACCTATGCGGCGTTTTGCCCTGCGGTTACAAAGACCTCCGGGCGGTGCCTCTCGGCCATCCGATAAAACGCCGAGCCTATCTTTTGCCTTTGCAGAATTTGTGCTGCGGTTACAATGACCTCCGCACAGTGCCTGTCGGCCATCCGAGAAATTCTGAATGTAACAACCTTAGCGGCGTTTTGCTCTGCGGTTACAACGACCTTCGGGCGGTGCCTGTCGGCCATCCGAGAAAACACCGAATATTTTTCACTATACCGATTTCCCCTTCAACGTATAGATAGATCTCTCGCAATCCATTTTTCAGTTCAACCATTGTCATAATGACAACGGTTGAACTGAAAAGATTTGTCATCTGGTGTACTTTGTATTGATTATTGCATGGATTAGCATTATGTATTGGTAGGATTGGTAGGTCGAGCCTTCCCTTTCGGAAAAGCCTTGTCAGCGGAAGTTGAGAGGGAGGGGTCAGATTTTGCGGAACTTGTTGGCGATTTCCCAACGAGTAGTCATACATAAACAGAACGGCTCCGTGGTCGAGCGGTCAAGGTCGCCAACTTTCATAGCTGTGGCCGATGATGTGCCGGGTGAACTGTCCCACGCTACGCAGTAGCCCTGCTGGTGCCGTGATCGTCAGGAACTCCGTCATCGGTTGACGGCGCCCTCACCGCGCAGTCGCACGACCGTTTTCAACGGCACAGTCGTCCTCCGACATTTGCCCTCGTGGTTCAGAGGTAGGCGGTGGCTTCCCTTGCTGTCTGTGCCTGTATCAAGGAGTGGGTCTGCCACGTCTATGTGGAACGCCTTGCAGGTTTTGGTGTCGTGGCCGTTGGCCGCATCGGTCTATCCACTTACGACACGCCGCCATTGCACTTGCCATAATCGTAAGCACCGCGCAGAGACTCATCGGGCTGCGCCTGCATCAGCTCTTGTTGACCGCTCCCTGCTTCGGGTGCGCCCGTCCGGCTGTTTTTCTGAATCTTGATGTTGTGTTCACCTGTATTCTCATCGCTGATTTTTCGGGACAGTTGGCTCATTTAGTTTTCCTGTCGCAAAGGTAGGGCTGACCGCTGACAGCGCCGGTGGCTTGCCCTCCGGGATTGCAAACAACATTTCAAAATTCTTCACCCTTCAGGACCCAAGAATTTACCGCCGGGCTTGAAATAACGTCTGCAATTCCGCTTTCTCAGCTCTCCCAATTATTGCAACGTAAAACTTAAAAAATGAACCAAATGTCAAACCCTCAAAATTTTACAGCAATGAGACTACAATTCGGAGAACTCAACATCACTCCAAGAGTCGAAGAACGACTCGCCGAACTGGGCTACACGCCCGAAGAACTTCAGGAAGCGGTCAGCGAACACAAGAGCGGCTGCGACGGTGAACCCTCTGTCTACGTCGGTACTTACGGCAAGTACAACGAAGGCTCTCTCTGCGGTCTGTGGATCGACCTCAGCAGCTTCAGCGACTACGACGAGTTTATCGACTTCTGCAAGGCTATCCACGCCGACGAGGAAGACCCGGAGCTGATGGCCCAGGACTACGAGGCTTTCCCCCGCCAGTGGTACAACGAGGGCTTCATGTCCGAGGAAGACTTCGACCACATCCTCGAATACTCGGATATGTGCGACAAGCACGGTCAGGAGGCCGTCGATGACTACATGGAGTTCCACGACGAACTCGACAACTTCGAGGAAGCCTACTGCGGAGAGTGGGACAGCGAAGAAGACTTCGCCCGGCACATCGTCGAGGAATGCTACGACCTCGAAAGGTCTATGGGCGACCTCGCCCGCTACTTCGACTACGAAGCCTTCGGACGCGAGCTGTTTATGTACGACTACTCGATGGGCGCCAACAATAACGTGTTCCGCAACATCTGACCCCGTTCCTCCCTCTCTCCATCAAGGGCTTTCCCAAAAGGGAAGGCTCTTTAATTATTTAGTTCGTGGTTTGAAAGAAGCCTCAGCGTTGCTATCCGCCATCATCTTATTCCAATAATATATGCATCTCTGAGGATTATCAACGTCATCAATGTATCGGCCATAATACTTTTCAATCAGAATAGGCATACAAAACATTGCCACATAATCAATAGGATAAGGATTATCTGCCGGAATAAATGTCTGCGACAAAAATTGATTGTCAAGACCATGTTCATCAAAATGAAACATGGAGAACCTATCATACTTTGATGGTCCCCAATCTTCTACTACGATTGCAACATTTATATGTGGGATTATCAAACCATCTCCTGCATCTAATTTACTTCCTGGTATTTTGGAAACTAAGCGTTCCATAAATACTCGATGGGGTATAATATATTTTGCCATATCCTTCTATTTATCGTGTACGAACCAGATTTCATCTGCTGAGAAACCATTCTTGGAATCTTCATATTCCAAAATATGTTCTCCGCCCTCAATAAATTCAGCTATCTGTTCAGGAGATAAATCATCGTATTTATCTCCTTGCATCTCTGATGAATACCACCACTCATCAGTTTTCAAGACCTTTGCAATCTCTGATATTGTATCGTGTATTCGCCTGTACTCTTTTTCATCATAGAGCCAAGATTCTCTAATGAAAAATGATATACACAGAAACAACTTATTTTCGTGGTCAACTTGAAAATAAGGTTCATTGATGCTTATACCTAACGGCTGGACATCAATGTATAATCCATCATTTTCATACTCATAGTGTGGCAATGTCCTCTTTAGAAATCTCTCAATTTCTACGAGGGCATTAAAATGAAATCCGGGTTTCAGTATGACTGTTAGGCAATTCATAACATCTGCAAAGTTACTCATTATCGATGAAATGAGAGTCTTTTAACCCCTATAAATATAGCGGTAACTTCGTTGCAAAGTTAGTTTTGCTATGTCTAAAACAACATATCACATTTCACTCAAAAGGTATATCGGAGGATATGACTAACACCGTACAATTGGTGGTCGAGGTCGTTCAGTTCATATAGGCTCTCGGATATTGTGAACTATTTACGGATGAACCCTAAATTTTTCAGCGAGTAGTATCAGCAGTTATCGCTATGCGCTTTGCTGTGCAAAGAAACCGCGAAGCTGTTTGCACCGCAGGTCTTTCGGAATGAAAAGAAGGCTTCGGACTACTTCTTTTAGTAGTGTCGGGGCAATCGGCAGTCGGTGAAGCTGCATCGCAAGGGCCATTTGTCGGTCATACCGAATTGGAGTTATGGCACGAGGTACTGATTTTCCTGTCGCAAAGGTAGGACTGACCGCTCAACGCAAAACAAGCCTGTCGGATTTCGGCATGAATTTTTATAAATCTCCACCTTGCAGGTAGTATTTACCGCCACCGGCTTAAAAATTCACTTGAAATTTTTGCTTTGCTCGCTTTCTTAGTTCTCCCAATCATTGCAACGTAAAATCTAAAGTGCCTCGGCACATAACTCTAAATCAATTCAATATGATACAATCCGACAAACGACCCGTTGAGCGCGACTTCGCCAACATCACCGACTACTCGCTCGAATGCCCCGACGGTGCAAGAAAGTTCTTCGCCTTCATCCATTTCACCGACGACTCGACCTGCCTCTGGTCGAACATCTTCACGTTCAATCGGACATTCGCCACGATGCTCGTGATAGAAAAATTCGGGGACTGCCTCGAATACGTCAGCAGCATCAATATCCACGAACAGGAATATTGAACGACCCACACACCTTCGGCGGCTCCCACTTCGGGAGTCGCCTTTGCTGTGTTTAGGGCATTTGTCAAACATCTTCGAACTGTAACAATAATTCGCGGTCATCTTTTCTGACACTCCCGGCTGGTGGCGGATGTCGGCCATACTGACCTCAATACGTCCTCCGATTGATGCCTATATCCTTCCGTGTCCGAGCATCGTTGGTCGAGGCTCCGGTTCTCTCCGCTTCGACTAACGACCGCTGCGGTTTTCGGGTCGATAGATTGCGCCCTGCAATTCCATTCCGCTTCTTCCACGACACCTCCACGCCGCTTCGGTTGCCGCTGCGTGTCTCCGCGACACCTCCGCTCTGTTACGGCTCGTGGCGCTTCATTGCATCTACGGTTACAAACTATCTTCACACTTCCATTTCCACTTTACCCCCGACACCTCCGGCTATGCCTATGGTGTCGGGTCCGTTCCCCTTCCAGTGTGCCCCGTCATCGCCTTTGGCGCTTTGCTCCGCAAAGAACCATCCGCTTGCTATTCCGACCCGTAAGGACAGGCATCTGCTCTCCGTCCTCCAATCGGCGCACTGCCGCCATCCGCCACCATCCTCCCACCCATTAGAGGACTGATGAACGCACGGAGATTTGCCAGTGGCACTCGCTCAGTTCTCGCCCTTCAGGGCAGTATGGATTTGTCGCCGAGGGCAGGAATGTAGGCGGCTTCCATTATCGACCCCACCCGGAACGTGGCTTATGCATTGGCATTTGACCGCTCAATACGTCAGTCGCTTGCATCCCCAGTCATCGCCGACTCCGAGCATTTTTGGCCGAGGTTCCGCTTCTCTCCACTTCGGCTAAAAACCGCTGCGTTCTTCGGGTCGAGAGATTATGACCTCCGGCTTGCCCTCCGCTTTTACCCGACACCGCTCCTGCGTCACGGTGTCGGGCGCGTATGTCTGCACCTGCGGTCATAAACTCTCTTTGACGGCTGCACTCTCGCTAACACCGACACCTCCGGCTGCGCCTACGGTGTCGGCTCGCTTCCGTTCCGCTGTCAACCCGATGCCTCCGCTTGCTATTCCGAGCCGTCGATGCCGGTCTGCTTCGTTCCTTCCTCCATTAGTGCGGATGCCATACTGTCAGCCCCGTTCCTCCCACCCATAGAGGAAGAAGCTGCCTACATTCCAAGCCCCCGGCACGTCCCCTTCATTCATCGTCTGCGACGCCGGTACATCGCCCTTGCGGGGCATAGAGGATTATACGTCGTCGGCCGATGGCAATGCCAGGATTATCGACCCCACCCGGAGCACGGAGATTGCCGTCTTTACGAACACTCCCTCCGTCAGTCGATTGCGTCCTAAGCATCGCCAAGCCCGAGCATTTTTGGTCGAGGCTCCGCTGCTCTCCGCTTCGGCTAAAAAACGCTGCGGCCTTCGGGTCGAGAGATTACGACCTCCGGCTTGCCCTCCGCTTTTCCCCGACACCGTTCCTGCGTCACGGTGTCGGGCGCGTATGTCTGCACCTGCGGTCATAAACTCTCTTTGACGGCTGCACTCTCGCTAACACCGACACCTCCGGCTGCGCCTACGGTGTCGGCTCGCTTCCGTTCCGCTGTCAACCCGATGCCTCCGCTTGCTATTCCGAGCCGTCGATGCCGGTCTGCTTCGTTCCTTCCTCCAATCGCACGTATGCCATACTGTCAGCCGCGTTCCTCCCACCCATAGAGGAAGAAGCCGCCTACATTCCAAGCCCCCGGCACGTCCTTTTCATTCATCGTCTGCGACGCTATGCCCACCCCAGGCCGATGCACGGTGCGCCGATGCACTGACTCCACTCCGGCTGTCCGCCAACCACTTCACTCACTCCGAGTTTGCCTACGGCTTAGGGCAAGGGCAGGTCGGCTTACTGTCTGCGGGGCAAGTCCCTCAACAGAAAGCCTGTCGCTCCGTGCCTCCGCGACACCTGCCGTCTGCTCTAATCCCAATGTAGGCACTCCGAGTTCTCTGCGTTCCTTTGGCTGACAAGCCTTCCGTTACGCTCAACATCGTCATCACCGCACATCGCCGTCGTCAATCCCCTCGACTTGATTGTATCTGCATCGAGGTAGAGCGGTGCTGTCGAGCGCGTTGAAATCCACGAGCGGAATTTCCACGCACACGGCAGCGATTTTACCGAGCAATGGGGTTGACTTTCTGCATATAGCGCTACGGCAAAAATTGGCGAACATTCGCAAATCCTCAGCGCAGTGGGGGCTGTCTATCGCCAGATTAGGGAGACACATTCTCCCTAAAACCCTTATTTGCTTAATTACCAATCATTTCACTCTTTCAACTCAGGGAGTTAACGGGAAAAGGTTGGAGATTGCCGTTAATAGGTGTTAATCGCGACTGCATAGCAAGGTCGCAATTTGCTCATCTACCGCAAAATGGCTCTGCATATTCCGCTCTCTAAAGTGGTCTGAGCGGAAAGAACACGGAGGGCGGTGGGGGGTGTCTGAAGCCACGACGGGGGCACGCCCCCGTAACCCCCAATGTCTTGAATTTCAGCAAGCTGTAAATTGCAAGCCACTACAAATCGCGGACTTCTGAAATGCTGCAATTTGCTTTATATCAGTGAGTAACAGCCGTTTTAACGTTACGGTTATCCGCTGATACTCTTTCTCGGACGAATGTTCTATCGAAAAAATTCAGCTTCCGTGAGGTCTAAATTTTTACGATATTCCCTGATATGCCGATTTTGCAGAAAAAGCGAGCCGACAGACACCATTTTGCTATGGCATCTGTCGGCTGATTTTCAGAGTACCTTTGGAGACTATCTCACACCTTCAACCCTGCATTCTTGCACAGGTGGAAAAATGTGCCGAGTCCTATGCGGCGGGTAGAGCGCAGAAGATTGGTGAATTTGCGATCGCATTCAGCGGCATTGTATTTCGGATTTTGCGAGCTGCAAAGATGAAACCATTGCCGACCGCTTTCTCCAAGTGTGGATAGCGCGGCACCAATCTTCATCCAGTCTTCATAATTGGCAGTGAGGTCGATGTGGTACATCTCTATGTCCCGGCATAATGCTGCCACTTTGTCGCCGGCATCTATCTCACTGAAATGGTAATCGAAACCGCGCCGGATTGGCGGCGGCTCGCGGTAAATGCCGGAAAAAGGTACTGCATTGAGATTGACATACTGATGCAGGTCGTAGCTCTGACATCGAAGGCGGCACACATCGCCGCAAGCGCGGTCGATGTTTATGCCGATGTCATCGAACTTCCGCACCAACATCTTGAACTGCGCCACGTGCATATCGGGATATTTCAGCGGTATAATCAGGAAATATCCATTGCCGCTGACTGAATGGGCGGCAAATGCAACTTCTTCAATCTTTGAGAGGGTGTCCTCTATCAGACTGTCAAAGTTGCCGATATGCAGATTGTCCTTGCGGTCGATGTCTACGCAAATCAGTCCGCTGTGCTGTGCAAGGTTTTCGGCTGACCGCTTGGGCGAGAAGATGCCGCTTATCGTTGCCTGAGGGAGCGACAGCTTTATCTGCTTGCGCTTCGTTGGGTCTACCGTGGCCCGCAACTCATTGATGGCGTCGTACTCCACATTGTTGAGAAAGTCGTACAGAGTGGAAATATGGCCGGAGGTGTCATGGACACCACGGTAGACGCTTATTTTTATCTGTCTGAAATCGATTTTCATAATCTCGGTTTTATTTTTGCCTCGATGCTCTGAGGTTAAGTTAATTTTTGGCGTAGCTGCTTTTATTTCAGTGAGTTGGGCGTTTATCGGCATTAACCAAATCGAAAAATTTTCGACTTTTCAATTTCATGGATTTGGTTAACCCCCTGTGAATGGCTTCTTTGCTGATTTTCAACATAATTGCTACTTTGTAAACCTTAACCTCGGAGTCTCGATTTCATTTTTCATTGCGCACTTTGGAGATGTAGGCAGGTGAGCACCCTATGAGGCTGGCAAGACGGTTGCCGGAGATGTTCGGGAAGCGCGTAAACAGCTCCCGGATAATGTCTGCATTGCTGACCTCCTTAGGAGGCTTCGGTTGCGGATCATCTGTAATCTTCGCGTAGACCAGCAGTGCCATTCGCTCGAAATAGTCCATGCAGCGGATGGAGTATGCCATCGTCCCTTCATGCAGGGTGTAATAGTCGTTGCGCTGACCGCGTTCCTCTGCCACTTCGAGTGCATGGACTATTCCGGCATAGCGGAGCACCTGTATCTGAAGTTTGCTGTATATCGAGGCGATGTAGTCGTTGGGCGCCTTGCGTTTCTTCTCCTGAAGGATATTGTAATAGTCCTCATAGAGCCGGTCGGCGCCTTCACTGAGCGTCACCATGCCGTCACTATTGCGGAACAGGGTGTAATGGTAGCCGTCGGGCGAGTGATAGATGCCGTCGTAAAGCATCCGTATTGTCAGCGCCCAACGCTGCTCAATGTCGAACGGCAGTTTCTTGTGGCTTCGTTTAGGATAGTCGATATCCTCGACAATGCAAAACAGGAAACGCTGGTTCAGACCGTTGGTCATGAACAGTTCGCTACCGAATGTCGGGCGAAGCATCCCGGTCTGCAGGTCACCGATGATGTTGCAGAACGGGTTCTTGATGAGCATTGTGAAACCGTTGCGCCGGTCAACCTTGATGTCCTCGCAGTCGAACAGACGCAGGAGTTTCGAGATGGGAGCAGTGCCACCGTTGGTGTACTGGTTCTTGGCGTCGAACATCCCCTTCAGTTCGGGGTAGATACCAATCACCCCTCGCTTGCTGGCGCCGCTGTCATTGTGGCCGTCGCTGTCTGTCTCATTGTTCATAAACAGGATTTCGCTGCGACGCTCGTCCGTGCAGTCGTCGAGAACGATGGCCGGACACCGCGGTTCATCGCCACGCTCTTTGGCCGGTTGCCCTTTCCAATCGTCATGCACCTTCTTGTATTCGGCATACAGTTCCGCGTCGATTTTGCGAAGCGGCGCCGTGACGAGTTTCATGGGGTACGATTTATTACTACCGCTACGGGCCACCGACACGAACCACAGCACAAGCGAGTTGTGGTACTTGCCCTCGTTGACTCTGATTTTCTTACCGACAGCCGTTGCCGCCGTCGCAAGAGCGGCTACAGTCACGAACTCGCGCGGACAATGATAGATGTCGCAGACAGCTTCGATGTAAGTCCTGACCGACTCGGGCAGACCGTCAATCGGCAGTTCTGACCCGGCGTTGAGCGAAGCCCTCCCGCTCAACTTGATTTCTACTTTATCAGCCATAGCCATCATTTTTTGCGGTTTTCGGTAAGTGCTTCGACTTCGGAACGGCGGTAGCGGCGTTTGCCGCCCACCTCTATCTTTGTTAGCAGTCCGGCCTTGTCCCAGCGATAGAGTGTCATCTTCGACACTTTCAGCATCGCCGACACTTCGTCGATGGTCAGCAGTTCTTTCGACAGGTCGGCACGCTCCAACTGCAAACGCGCGATGTCTGCGGCCTGACTGATGAGCTTGTGTGCGAACTCGCACAAGTCTCCGGCGTTGATTTGGAAGATGGCGTTAGGCATTCGCGTTGCCATTTCCAGGATGTCTACTGACGGGTTCTGAACTGGTATATTGTATGACATTATATTTGTGCCCTCACGCAATAACGGTGCTCTCGCGTCGCTTCGGACTATGTCATCTGATAACTTCGGCTCTCGGTCGTTGAGCAGCGCCAGTCCGTTGTTATCGGATGCACTGCAAAGTTACCCGGTGAAGTCTCTTTTTGAAAAGACACATTTTTGACTTAATGTGCTGATAGGTTCAAACAACTGAAATTAAGCCGTTTGACTATACGCTTCTCTATATATCGTCAAATACTTACAACATTGCCGCAGATGTCTCTGAAGCATTTTTTAGCTCTTTTCATTCGGTGTAATATACTAATTGACACTAATTTACTCACATAAATTGCCATGTCAGATATTCAGTAATTCAAAATCGTAGAAATAACAGAATTCATAATTTTGCCTCTTTAAATCACTGCGATTATTTTTCAAGCGAATACAACAGATTTTGTTAGGTTTCTACATGCAAAAACCTAACAAAAGCTTGGCCAAATATTATAGAAGAATAGAATCTGAACTTAAAAATTTTCAAACCTTTCCTTCAAATCATCAGGAAGTCCGGCAATGTCCTCGCCGGTGAGATAGCCGTCGTGGAGCAGGTTCAGAAGTCCGATTATCAGCATTGAGTTTCTGTAATAATCTTCCATCTGCATTGCCTCCTTGTAGAATTTACGCACCTTGTCGGTAATCAGCATCGAGCGGTCGAACTCGTTGCCGATTTCATCATCGAATGGCTTATCAAGCAATTCGCGCAGCTCTGACTGCCACTGTGCGTGGCGTCTCAGTATTCCTTTGCGTAGCAGCTCTTTCACCTGTTTCTTTTCTCCCTTGGTCAGTTCTCTCATGGTACTATAATTCTATAAATTTGTCGGGACTGAATGTGCCGTGCTCGTTGGCAAACACATAGCCGAGTTGATTTGACACGATTTTTGTGCCACCAATCTCGCCATCGATGTTTCTGTGCGAGTGCCCGTATATCCAGTAATCTATCGGCAGTGATTCTATCATGATGTTCAGTTCGGAGGTAAAGGCACCGTTGATGCGGCTACCTTTGAACTCGTCGGCCATGAGGTCGAACGAGGGAACATGATGGGTCACAACAATACGCTTTCGGGCCGTACTTTCTTCAACGCTGCGCTTGATAAAATCAACGCAACGCTCATGTTCATCGTTGAATCTGTCCCAACTCAGCCGGTATTCTCCATTGCGTATCCGCCGGAAGTCTGTAACGCCATGCTCAGTGAAATATGCCTCCGCAGGGTGTATCTTTGCCCAAAGCGTTGACATTATCAGGTCAATATCCTCTATGCGGACAACCTTGTTATAGACCGCCGCCACATTTAGCCGTATCTGCTCCGTCCATCCTTCAGTCAGGGCGTTGATGTCAAAGCCTTTATACAGTTCATGATTGCCAGGAACAATCAACGTCTGCTCGAAGTTGTCGGCGCACCAGTCCCAAAACGGATGCTTGGAATACATCTCGTCGCCGAGGTAGCCAATATCTCCGGCCAAAACGAGTATTTCTCCGACGGGCACCAAAAGATTTTCACGAAGCCAACGGCTGTTTTCGTGAAACTCAAGGTGCAGGTCAGATGCGTATTGTAATTTCATTATTGTAAGGTGTAAAAGGTCGGCAAAGCTTCAAGATATGTTCTTATGGCTGTTGCAGAACTGCGCAGCGCATCCTGCAACGACTGATTGGGAAGCGTTGCCAACAAGCCATTTGAGAACTCCTGCATGGTATCTGCAATTTCACAGTCAACAATGGCCTGACTTGCGCCGGTCATTGTCGCCGCAAGTTTCAGTACGTCGTTGCGATGCTTCAAGATGTCTTTGGTATTGACCTTCTTTCCGGCCTCTCTGTCTGCGATAAGGTTGAGATATGCTCTCGCTTTAAGCGCCATCAGTGCCAACGGGGCAGCATATCGCAGACCGTTGCTGACAAAAGAGTTTTGCACCGTCAGATTATAATACGGCTCATCGAGAATTATTGTCGAAAGACTCGACACCTCGCCATCGATTGGCAATGGCTCGGTATGTGCCGCCGAAGAAAAGATTTCGTTGTGTCGCGACAACAACTCAATCTTTATCGGGAAACCTGCTTTGCCGTTATCAAAGCTATACAGCACGTATTTCGGACTCTCATCCTTATGCCTTCTCATTCCGGGGCGATACTCGCCCTCGGCGATGAACGTCCAGAATGCCTTGGCAAATTCCGGCGTCATGTTCTCGACGATAACGACAATGTCAATATCCATTGTCGCACGTGGGCGCATCTCGGTGTGGCTCAGCACTTCGTCACAGGCTGTTCCGCCTATAATCACGAAATTGTCCGAGAATTGCGCGAAACTTTCTCTGAATCTGTCAAGACCTCCTACCATGGCATTTTGTTTATCATTGTTTCAAGTTCTTTTTCAACTCGCGGGTCGTGATCATCTCTCAACGTCAAGTAGAGCGACAGCCGGTCAACATAACCGTCAGTCGCTATCGATGGGTATTTCCATATCTCCACTCGCTGGACATCCTCGAAGCGTAACAATGTCATTCCCGATCTCTTAAATTCTTCAGCGGTGAATACCCTTGTCGGAATTTTTTCTCCGACGAGCATAGAATAATGGGACAGGGTATCAATGCTGCCGATTATTCCTTCATGCAGTGGTGTATCAAGATAGCCCGACTGCTTTATGGGGTTTATGAGATACGGCAACGCCTTATCCCATAGCTCCCGGCCATTGGCTGTAAACAGCAATCTCTTTGTTTTACCATCATCCGTGCTGACATCTGCAAGGTTCAGTGCCACGAATTGCTGCAAGGATTTAGCGAGGGTGGCATATTTATATGGTGTAATCTCTGTAAGTTCCTTTATCGACATTCTGTTGATTGAGTGGCGCTGCAAATGGAACATAAGCAGATATTGTGTAGACGGCAGCAGTTGCGTCGGTTGCTCGTTCTTGCTCAACCGGCGGTTGGCAAGCAATGAGGGGATAAAGGCGAACTTGTCGCTAACCACAAAGTAAACACCTTTGTCAACGAGCCGGTCGCGCTCGTAGGTGGCCATATTCTCGAAGTAGAATACCGCAGGAATATGCGTAGCATCTTCTGCCCGCTGTGCGATATTCGCTCTCTGTGATGGCGAATAGTCCGCAGACTCTTTGGCAACCAACAATAACAGTTGGTACCCGTTCATATCAAACCGGTATAGCTCAAACTCTGCCAAAAGTCCGAGCCATAAGTTCTTTGTAATATCGGGAGACGGCTTTTCAAGTCCGACTTTCTTACCGGTGATGATTATATTATCCATACTTTTGCATCATTCTACTTACTTTGTAGAACAATGCAAAAGTACATATAATTTCCGACACCACCAAATTTTCAGTCAATGGCATCAACCATTTCCTTGCGCATTTCTTCGTCTACCTCGCGGTAACGCGCGAAAGCCTGACTTCCCGGTGCATGGCCGCTCAGAGCGCTCACCATCCCCTGATCCTTGAATTTCTTATACAGGTTGCCGATGAATGTACGTCGGGCTATATGCGTACTCGCCACTTCGTACAACGGTCTGTTTTCCGGCATTCTCGTTTTGGGATTGAGCACTACAACCATACGCTTTATTCCGGCGGTTTTGAGTATCCGTTTTATCGCCCGGTTGTAAATATACTTTGACTCCATCCACGGGAACAGCTTGTCACCGTCATAATCTTTGTATTTCTCGACTATTCGGCTCGCCGTCGTATTGAGTGGCACTTTGATAGTCTTGGGCAGACCCTCCTTCGTCTTACGGGCAACATAATGAAGCTCGCCGTTTACTATGTTGTCCTTCGTAAAGGTAAACAAATCAGACTGACGGCAGCCCACGCAGCAATGGAAAACGAACATGTCACGGAAGATTTCATCGCGAGGTGTGGCGCTGAAATCATATTCTTCAAGTTGCTTGCGTTCCTCAATGGTGAGGTAATAAGGGGTCCCGTATGTGCGCTGGCCAATCTTGAACTTTACAAACGGATTGTAGGAGATGCGGCGATTGTTGAAGGCCCAGTTCATTATCGTTTTTATGAACCGGAAATTGCCGTAGATGGTATTCAGACTTTTCTTGCCGACACGCGCCTTGGTTTCTTCTGTGGCCGAGAGCTGCGGATATTCCTCGACCAGCTCATGCTCACGTATGAGGAAGCTCTCGAAATCTTTAAGCAGGTTTTCGTCGACGACTTCTGTTGTCAGCAGGAAATGTGGATTTGTTATCCGTCGATATATCTCATATCGGAGAAATGACCGGCGAATTATTATATATGCCTGTCTGCGCGTGGGGGACTGCAAGGGATTGGAAGTGCTTTTCAGAAATTCATCTATCAGCAGAATGAATGTGGACTGCGGGACTTCGGGCTGCATTGACTTGTGGAACGCCTCCACTGTGTCAACGAGCCATGTCTTATCCAATTCCATCCCTTTCATTCTGATGTACTCGTTCTCGATAAAGGTCAGTAGATTGTTCCATGCAGTTTTGACTTCGTCAGCGTTGACTGCCTCGGGCGTTTTTGTTCTTGACGTGGTCAGAACAAGCCGCACCGATTGACGACCTTTGGAACTGATGTATTTTTCCGACTTGATGAAGTTGGGCGAAATCCACAAATTTGTCCTCGCCTGCATATCAATTTTCCCCAATCGGAATCGGACCGAGAGTTCTACTCGGCCTTCTCGGTTCTGCTTTTTACCGGCGCATAATTCAAACGACATATTCTATTGCTAAAATGGTTGCTCTTTTGTACTTGCAAAGTTAGAAATAATCCCCGACACCACCAAATTATATCCCCATATAATTCCCCATTAAAGCCGTTATTTAATGTTTTCTCGCGAAATCTACGAGTGAACTACCATCACCTCGAACTGTGTGTTATAAGCCTATAATACAATATGTTTAGGGAATATCTGGGTTGTAATTCAGTATCACCGAATAACGTCATATATCATAAGCGACTATCCATATTATCTTTGCGCAAAAATAACCATTATCACTATGAAAGAACCCACAATTTACCAGGAAGCCAAGGCCAAGACCGCGCCTTGCAAAATTTCCCACCAGGCATTCCATCTCTACGTAGGCCTCGTCGTGGCCCGGCTGCAGGAGAAACCATACCTCTATGAACATTATGGCAACATCATGACAGCCCTGATGTACTACTTCGAACACGGCAAACGTATAGTCAGAAGCGGCTACGAAACCGCCAACGCCTTTCTCAGAGAAATTTACGGAGAGATCGACAAATCAATCCGCCGCTCCGAACAGGCCCGCGCCGCAGCCGCAAAACGCCGTCAGGAGCGTCAGGCCGCGAAAGAAGAAAACCGCCGGCTCCACACTGAAAAGCCTGCCGAAAAACCGGCAGAAACTCCCGCCGCCCCCAAACCGAAGAAAGAAATCCGATACAGCCCCGGTGGATACCGCCTCTACGACCGCGACGACCCCCGCTATTACGACAGCTTCCGCGCACGCTTCGGCCTCCCGCCGCTCGACCACAGCGGCTGCGTCTTCGACGATTAACCGACGATTAACGCTCCACCCTTTTTCATTTTCCCGGCTAAATGAAAATATTTACGGCAGAATTTGTTATCTTTGCGGTCTGTATGAAGTGATCATTTCTATGATTGAATCTCCTTACCGGCGCGGCGCCGACGACGGTTTCTTGTTCGGGCTATACCTCACCGCACTCTTTGCTGCTTCGATTTTCTCGGAGCAAGTGCCGCTGCTTTCGCTCGTCACTCTGGCGCTCGTCGTCATGGTGCCTGTTTATGTGTGGCAGCGCATGCGGAGTTTCAGCCGGGCCTGTCGGGGTGCGGCGACTTTCCCTATGCTCTGGATGCAGGGCATGGTGATGTTTGCCTGCGGAATGGCGCTGGCTGGTGTAGTGCTCACCGTCTATATGAAATGGATAAACCCCGGATTCATCGCTCAGCAGTGGCGTATGATGGCTGCATTAGCATCAAGCCCCGACTCTTCGTTCATGCAGCAGACCGGTAAGATGGCGCAGGTGATGATCGACAACGGCATGGTGCCGCGGCCTATGGAGATTGTACTCCAGCTTTTTCTCCTTGCGGTGGCGTCAGGGTCGATTCTGTCAATGACTCTCGGCGCGATTCTCACGCTGTTTCACCGCCGCCGTACCCGTAAAGACATTGATTCCATTATAAATAACTGAACGATGGATATTTCTGTAATAGTGCCCCTCTACAACGAGGAGGAATCGCTCCCCGAACTCACCGCATGGATTGAGCGGGTAATGAAGGAAAACGATTTCACCTACGAAATTCTGTTTATCGACGACGGAAGCACCGACCGCTCATGGAAAGTCATACGCGGACTCTCGGCTAAGAATCCCGCCGTGAAAGGTGTGTCGTTCCGGCGCAACTACGGCAAGTCGCCCGCACTCAACACCGGGTTTGCCCGCGCACAGGGCGACGTAGTCATTACCATGGACGCCGACCTGCAGGACAGCCCCGACGAGATTCCCGAACTCTACCGCATGATTATGCGCGACGGATTCGACCTCGTGTCGGGATGGAAACAGAAGCGCTACGACCCCCTGTCGAAAACCATACCCACGAAGCTCTTCAACGCCACCGCCCGCGCCGTCAGCGGAATTCGCAATCTCCACGACTTCAACTGCGGACTGAAAGCCTACCGCGCCGAAGTGGTGAAGCATATCGAGGTATACGGCGACATGCACCGCTACATCCCCTATCTGGCGAAAAACGCCGGTTTCACACGTATCGGCGAGAAAGTGGTTCACCACCAGGCACGTAAATACGGCTCGTCGAAATTCGGCCTCGACCGTTTCGTCAACGGCTACCTCGACCTCGCCACTCTCTGGTTCACCGGAAAGTTCGGCGCAAAGCCAATGCACTTTTTCGGCCTTCTCGGCTCGCTCATGTTCATTATCGGCTTCATTGCCGTGATTGCGGTGGGCGCCATGAAACTCTACGCCATGCATAAGGGCGAGCACTATATCCTCGTAACCGACTCCCCGTATTTCTATATAGCCCTGACCACCATGATTTTAGGCACGCAGCTTTTCCTTACCGGATTCGTGGGCGAACTCGTGGTCAGAAACTCGCAGGGCCGCAACCACTACGAAATAAAAGAAGAATTCTGATGAACAAAATCAACGCATATCCCGAATTTTACGCTCTGAGCGAAGAGCGCTATTCTTGCCGCAGCTACAGCGATGCCGAAGTGTCGGCCGACATGATTGTGGCCGTGATGGATGCCGTAAGGCTCGCCCCCTCCGCGTGCAACCGCCAGCCCTGGAAATTCCTCGTGGCCGGCTCTCCCGAACTGCGCGACGCCGCATGCCGGAGCTACGGCCGCGACTGGATCCGCACCGCCCCCGAAATCATCGTGGCCTGCGGACTCCACGACGAAGCATGGCACCGTCCCTGCGACGGCAAGGATCATACCGACGTGGATCTCGCCATCGCCATCGAGCATCTATGCCTTACGGCTTCGTCGCTCGGACTTGCCACCTGCTGGGTGTGCAATTTCGACCCTCAGGTAATCCGCGCTGCATTCGGACTCCCCGAAAGTGTCGAGCCGGTTGCCCTTATTCCGATAGGCTACCCGGTTCAGGGAGCTGAAGCCCCCTCAAAGAAGCGCAAAGCAATCGACGAGATTCTGAAATGGGGAAAATTCTGAACATAGCGGCCATTTTTGCGGCAGGTGTGCTTGTGCAGGCTTGCAACACCTCCGGTTGCACCGAGAACCAGAACTCGCTCCCGCTGGCAGGGTTCTACAGCATGGAGACCCGGCAGCAGATCAGCATCGACTCCCTCGGAATAGGCGGAGTAGGGCGCGACTCGCTTTTCTACGGGCCGCCCGACAGACTGTCGCAGGCATATCTCCCTTTCCGCTCGCAGTTCGACGAGACGGCCTACTATTTCCGCTACATGCAGAAGGCGCTCGACTTCCCGGAAATTGTCGACACAGTCAGGTTCACCTACACCTCGCAGCCCTATTTCGCCTCGGAAGAGTGCGGCGCAATGTACCGCTACACCATCCGCAAGGTCGATTATACCACGCATCTCATAGACTCCGTCGGAATCGTCGACTCTGTCATAACCAATTCCGAGTTGGAGCGTATACGCATATATTTCCACACCAGTCTCCCCGACGATGAGGAAACCTACAGCACACCGGGAAAGGAGGCGAAGCCATGAAGCGGTTTTTCGTCCTCACTGCCGCGCTGCTCATGCTCTGCCTCTCGGTGGCGGCCCAGCGCCGCGTCACTCCTGTCCGCCCCGTTGAACCGGGCACGAAACCCGTTGAGGAAACGGTCATCGACCGCTCGCGTCTGGCGGAGAAACACGATGCAAACGGCAACATAATTCTCGTCGACACCGTAACCGGCAAGGAATTCATCGACTCAACCGCCATCGTGCCTTCCACGAAGATGATATACCCCCTGCTCCACGCCGCCACCTTCGGCCTGAACGTTTGGGATCCTCTCATGCACCTCTTCGGTCAGAAATACGGTCTCGCCGACGTCTGGGCGGAAATAAGCCTTCACAACCGCTACAAACCGGTGGTGGAATTAGGCATGGGAATGATCGACGACACCCCCTCGGGAAGCAACTATACCTTCAAGGTGTCGGCGGCTCCTTACATGAAGATCGGCATCAACTACAATTTTCTCTACAATTCCAATCCCGATTACCAGCTGTATGCCGGACTGCGCTACGGATTCACGTCGTTCAAGTGGAAAGCGGAGAACGTAACTGTCACCGACCAGTATTGGGACGAGGTAACGCACCTTACCATCGACCCGGGCAAACGCATATCCGCCGGATACCTCGAATTTCTCATCGGCATTAAAGTGAAAATATGGAAAGCCTTTTCAATGGGCTGGGCCATACGGTACCACACTCTCATGCACGAGACCAAGACCCCGTTCGGCGAATCGATGTATATTCCCGGCTATGGCAAACGCAACGGCGCCCTTACCGGAAGCCTCTCAATAATGTATACGATTCCTCTAAACAAAACCGCGCCTCCGCAGGTTGATACTTTAGACAATACAAACGACTGAAGTATGAGGAAAATCGTAATTATCGGTGCCACGTCGGGAATTGGTCTGCGCGTGGCCGAAGATTTCGCCCGCATGGGATGGGCTGTCGGCGCCGCTGGGCGCAACACTGAGGCGCTCAGGGTCCTCGAAGAAAAGTTTCCCGACAACGTGGTCACGGAGCGAATCGACGTAACCGAACCCGGTGCCGTGAAGCGCTTTTTCGAACTTATAGGAAAGAACGCCGGCATGGACGTGATGCTGTTCTGCAGCGGCGTGGGCTACGAGAACGAAGCCCTCGACCTCGGACGTGAAATGCGCACGGTGCAGGTCGATGTGGTCGGCTTCACCCGCATAGTCAGCGCCGCGTTCCGCTATTTCCGCGACCTTGACCGCGCCGACGGCACTAAGGGCGGCCAGATTGCTGCCATAACCTCCGTCGCCTCAACCCGCGGAATCGCCCAGATGGCATCGTACAGCGCCTCCAAGCGGTTCCAGCGTACATATCTCGAAGCTCTCGAACAGCTCTCGCGCCGTCAGGACACCGGAATTGACTTCACCGAAATCCGCCCCGGATGGACGCGCACGCCGCTGCTCAACCCGGAGCGCATCTACCCGCTCACCCTGGATCCCGAATATATGGCCGCAATGACCGAGGCCGCCATCCTCAAGCGCAAGCGCGTCGCCACAATCGACTGGCGCTGGAAAGCAATCTGCGCCGTATGGCAGCTCATTCCCCGTTCTCTGTGGGTCAACGCAAAAATCGAGATTTCAGAGCCGGTGCCCCCCGACCCCCTCAACCCGGCCTCGGAAATCGTAAAATAAACCATAAACCATAGACTATTTGTGATTGAGAGAATAGTGATTATTGACCGTGTCGACCCGGTGTCGTTCTACGGTGTCAACAACAGCAACATGCAGCTTATCCGCAACCTCTTCCCAAAACTCAGAATGGCGGCGAGAGGATCCGTGATAAAGGTGATCGGCGACGACCATGAGACCGCCGAATTCGAAAAACGCATCAAGGAACTCGAGGATTACTGCGTGAAATACAACTCGCTCAACGAGGAGGTGATTCTCGCCATCGTGAAAGGCAACGAACCCGCCCGTCCCCGCCACGACGACGTCATTATCTACGGCGTAAGCGGAAAACCCATATCCCCGCGCAACGAAAACCAGAGCCTGCTGGTGAAAGCGTTCCACGAAAACGACCTCACCTTCGCGCTCGGACCCGCGGGAACCGGAAAAACCTACATAGCGATCGCTCTCGCCGTGCAGGCGCTCAAAAACAAGGAGGTGAGAAAGATTATCCTCTCGCGCCCGGCCGTTGAAGCCGGCGAAAAGCTCGGTTTTCTCCCCGGCGATATGAAGGATAAGATCGACCCGTACCTCCAGCCCCTCTACGATGCCCTTGAGGACATGATTCCCGCCGTAAAACTCAAGGAGTACATGGAGGCGAATGTTATTCAGATTGCTCCCCTCGCCTTCATGCGCGGCCGTACTCTCAACGACGCCGTCATCGTGCTCGACGAGGCCCAGAACACCACCGTCCACCAGATAAAGATGTTCCTCACCCGCCTCGGCATGAACGCAAAGATGATAATCACCGGCGACGCCACTCAGATCGACCTTCCGCGCTCCACCGTATCGGGTCTCATACAGGCGCTCAAAGTGCTGCGCGACGTTCCCGGAATCGGCCGCATCGAGTTCGGAAGGAAAGACATCGTGCGCCACGCCCTTGTGCAGCGCATAGTGGAAGCCTACGAGCACTTCGACGCCGAAAACGCCAAAGCAAAAGAAGAATCAAATTAGCTAAGGTAGGCTACCCCAGCTATAGCAGCCCCGGAGTTAACGAATGTTAACTCCGGGGCTTTGTCAATTGAATCGCGCCGTTTGTCAGATTTGGCGCCGCAGGGGCTTTCGCGGCTTTAAACCTTTGCCTAACTTTGTGGTCAGATTATCGTGTTCAACCCCCGGCGGGATCTTAGGTTCGCAGATCCCGGATTATGAGAATAAAAGTTATGAGACATTTCCCACAGAGAATCCTATTGGTTTTTGCCGCGATGCTGACTGCCGCCGTGGTGGTGGCGGTCAACATCACCGGATACGTGAAAGACAAGACCGGCGAGCCGCTGATCGAAGCGGCCGTGAAGCTCGTCAAGGAAAAAGACAGCGCTTTCGTGGCCGGTACAACTGCCGGACTCGACGGCAAATTCACCCTTAAGGGCGTAAAGGCCGGCAAATACGTGCTCGAGACCTCCTACGTAGGCTACTCCACCGTCAAGACCCCGGTCAACGTAGCAAAATCAGCCGTCGACCTTGGTACAATCGAGCTGAACGAAGCCTCCAACGTACTGAAGGAGGTAAGTGTAGTCGCGGTCAAGACTCCCATCAAGGTGAAGGAAGACACTGTTGAATACAACGCCGACTCATACCGCACGCAGCCCAACGCCGTGGTCGAGGATCTGCTCAAGCGCCTCCCGGGTGTGGAGGTCGACTCCGATGGCAAGATTACAGCAAACGGCAAGAGCGTGACCAAAATCCTTATCGACGGCAAGGAATTCTTTGCCGACGACCCCAAGGTGGCTTCCAAAAATCTCCCCGTCAGCATGGTCGACAAGCTCCAGGTGGTGGATCGCAAGAGCGACATGGCACGCCTCACCGGAGTTGACGACGGCGAGGACGAGACCGTGATAAACCTCACCGTGAAAAAAGGCATGAACAACGGTTGGTTCGGCGTGGCCGAGGCCGGCTACGGTACCGACGACCGCTATATGGGCTCATTCAACGTCAACCGCTTCTGGAACGGCAACCAGATTACCTTCCTCGGCAATTTCAACAACATAAACCAGCTCGGATTCACCGACAGCAACGGCAACCGTTTCCGCCGGTTCGGAGGCGACAACGGCATAACCGAATCGCAGAGCCTCGGCGTGAACTTCAACATCGGCAAGGAAGAAATTCTCCGAGTGGGCGGCGACCTTATGTACAGCCACACCACTTCCACCACCCGCCAGCGCACCGAGCGCCAGTATCTCTTCACCGACTCAACCTCATATTCCTCCATCGGCAAGCGCTCGCAGGACAAGGGTCACAACATCCGCGGTGATTTCCGCGTGCTCTGGAAACCCGACTCGTTCAACACCCTCGAGTTCCGCCCCAACTTCTCGGTAAACATCAACGACTCCTATTCCACCGATTCCACCCGCATCTTCGCGGGCGACTCGCGCCGAACTCCGGTGAGCAACTCTTTCAACGACGGCAACTCCCACGGTAATTCATTCGAGTTCGGAGGACGCCTCATCTACAGCCACAATTTCAAAAACCACCGCGGCCGCTCCTTCTCTCTCTCCGCCAACTACCGTCTGAGCAACGTCCGCGAAAAAGAGAACTCCTTCTCGCGCAACATATTCTATCTCTTCAACGACTCCACCGACCTCTACGACCAGTATGCCGACAACCACACGTGGAGCAACTCCATAATGGCGCGCGCCACCTGGACCGAACCGCTCGGCGACGTGAAAAACGGCAATTTCCTCGTGTTCAGCTACCGTATGAACTACCGGTGGAACAATGCCGACAAGCTCGTCTACGACCATCCCATCCTGTATCCCGACGGCACCTCCGTACCGGTCATCGATTATGAGACCTTAGTGTTCAACGACACTCTCTCCAACCGGTTCCGCAACGATTTCTTTAACCAGGACATAAGGTTGGGCTACCGCCACACTTCGAAATCTGCCAATATCGAGGCCGGTCTGTCGCTCGTGCCCTCGATGTCGAAGAGCAAGGATCTCATTAACTCCAAGCGCAACATCGATACCCGCTGGGTTCTGAATGTCGCCCCATACCTGCGTTACCGCCTCAAGTTCAGCAAATCGCGTTCGCTCCACCTCAACTATTTCGGCCGGTCGAGCCAGCCTTCAATGTCGCAGTTGCAGCCCGTGGCCGACGTATCGGATCCCATGCATATCACAGTCGGTAATCCTGATCTCGACCCGTCGTTCCGCCACGCAGTCAATATCCGCTATCAGGACTTCAATTCCGAAGCTCAGCGCTCCGTGATGCTGATGGGCGACTTCTCCATGACCCAGAACTCCATAATCTCGCGCACCGATTTCAACAGCGAGACCGGTGGCCAGGTAACCACCTATACCAATGTCAACGGCGTGTGGGACGGCCGACTCATGAACATGATCTCCTTCCCATTCCGCAACAAGAAGTGGTCGTTCTCCAACCATATCTTCACGATGGCCAACCGCACTGTCGGATTCAACAATTCGCTGCGCAATGCCTCGCTCTCCGTCATGATCAACGAAAGTCCCGGCCTCACTTTCCGTCCCGACCACTTCGAACTCGAGATCCGTCCGCAGTACTCGCTGCAGCTTGTCAAGAACACGCTACAGACCTCGTCGGACCGTACGGTTCACCGCTACGGAGGCCGTTTTGACGGCACTTACTATACTCCGTGGGGGCTGACCCTGCAGACCGACGTGAATTATTCCGCAACCAGCGGCTACTCCGCCGGCTACGACCAGAAGCAGTGGATGTGGAATGCCTCCGTGTCGTATCAGTTCCTGCGCGACCGCAGTGCCACGGTGTCGGTCAAGGTCTACGATCTCCTGCAGCAGCGTCAGAACATACGCCGCAACATCACCGCCAACTACATCGACGACACTGAGTACAATTCACTCACCCGTTACTTCATGGTAACTCTCTCTTACCGCTTCAATACCTTCGGCAAAGGCAACCAGCCCGCCGACCGTAACGAGCGCGGCCGGTTCGGAGGCCCGATGGGTCCGCCTCCCGGCGGAGGCCGCGGCCCCAGGTAAGTTCTGCAACTCCCGCCTTTACTGTTTCGTGAAGTCGAGCCAGTAGGCGGGAGTGACTTCTACCCGGATGCGGGGGATGGAGTCGCCGGCCGGTGTGTAGAGTATTGCCGGACTGGAGCCGTCGGCTATGTCGGACTGGTATTCGAGTTTCTCGCCTGATGCTCCTGTAAAACAGTAGGTTGTGACGGCCGCAGAGCCTTCAGTGCGGCTGTAGCCGGTGATAATTTCAGCGGGCACTCCCGACAGCGGGGAACCCGGACGGTAGACGGCGAGGCGGAAGTCCGGAGAGCCCGGTGCGGTGGCGCGGTCAACCCGGAACAGGGTGCTGTCGGCCGTGCCGAGCAGGCAGAATGCGGGTTGCCATCCTTTGCGCAGCGAGGGTGCGACAGATGCCATGTCGGCCTTTATCAGGCTGTCGCGCAGGGTTGATTCGCGCGCCGAGAGGTAGGTGACATCGTAGATTTTCTCGTCGATCCAGAGGTAGCGGCCGTTGTCGAGCGCCCATCCGCGCCATCCGTATTCGGCCCAGTCGGAGGGTAGGGAATTTACGACCACGGTGCGGATGGAATCGTCGATCATAACAGGGAAATATGCCCGCATCTGGGCCTCGGTGAGGATGTCGCGCAAAGGATAGGGGCGACTGAGAGGGTACGATACCTGCCGGGCGAAAGCGGTGCTGTCGCCGTCGGCAATGGCTTTTGCCACGAGTTTCACTTCCGTAGGAATCGAGTCGGAGGCAAGAAGCTGCGCCAGCCGGCTGTCATTTTTGCCGGAGCCGGCGCATCCGGCTGCAAGGAAGAGGAGTATGAGAGCGAAAATGCTTATAATGCAGGGTCTTTTCATAATGTCATTGAATTTCAGGTGCGGGAATTTCTGCGGGCTTCAACTGCGGCAGCAGTCCTGTAAGTAGGGGCAGAGTGTCGGATGTACCGGATGAGACGGCGATTGCCGACGGGAATACGTTGTCGACGAAAAGGGAGTCGAATTCCTCGGCGCGGCGCATTCGCAGCCTGGCGTGAGGTTTGCCCCGGTAGCGGCTGTGGCTGAGATAAAGATCGCGGATGTCGCGGTCGCCGGCGGCGAGACGCTTTGTGAGCGACGAGCGGCTGACGGCACCCATGCCGATATTGTAGGCAAGCACTCCGAGCAGCAGGGAGTCGGCTCCGTAGTTGCGGAACACGGCGCAGTTCTTCAGCAGATCCTTGCGTAGGATTTTGTCGGCCGTAGCCTCGTCGAGCGCACGGTTGCGGGGAAATTTTTCACCGGGAAGCACGCGGTGGCCGTACCCCACGAAGGGCCAGTGGCGGGGCTGGTGGAGAGTCTCGTACTTCTTTATTATCTCCACGGCTGTCTCGAATTTCGAGGAAGGTTCGCCGGAGAGAACCGCATCGGCATACGCCTTAAGCAGTCCCGCAACCGCCCCTGCGCAGAGGCATGCGGAAAATATCAGTTTCGTTGTCCGTTTCATCAACAGATATAACGAACGAACCCGGGATTTGTTTGTTGAACAGCGTTTTATCGGAATGCTGAGCGCACTTTGCGGAAGATGGCGAGGAAATTGCCGGCGGTTATGAGGAGGGTGATGGCCACGCCGGTGAGAATAGCCGGGATAGGCGACGCGGCGCGCACGCCGATGGCCTCGAGGGGTGTTTCCCAGCTTCCGGCAGCAGCGAGCATCACGGCCACGGCGGCGGCGAGCACCACGATGTTGGCGCCTGCCACGAGCAGGCAGTAACAGCGGGCCACGGCGGAGGGAGTGTAGCCAAGCTGCATGAGATCGTGGATCTTATCGCGGTTTTTCTGCAGAAGCAGGTAGATGCTGAGTGTGAGGATGAAGAACGCCAGGATGCTGATGACGGCGCCGATGGCTATCACGATGGCTATCACGACTGAAAGGAAGTAGGCTGCGCGGCCGGAGTCGACTTTGTCGCCGGCTACCTCGTAGTCGTGCTCCTCAAAGTAGGCTTTCGCCTGCGGGTCGCCCGGACGGACGAGCTCCACAATCAGGCGGGATGGTCTTGGAGCAGGGCCTTCGGCAAATTCGGCGTTGGCCCACTTCATGAAGCTTTCCGGGACGGCGATGGTGTTGAGGCGTGAGGAGAATCCCACGATGCGGGCGTCGATCCATTGCTGCTTGCCGGCACCGCTGAGCGACAGGCGCAGCGGAACCATGCCGATAACCTCCTCGCTCAGCTGCGGCATGCCGCGCGAGGCCGCGAACCCGAAGTTGTAGAGTGTAAGATAGTCTTTTGAAATCACGACTGGAAGCGGTTTGCCGCTTTGCGGCTCATAGTCCCATCCGCGGGGCGACACGTCGAAGAAATCCGAGGGAATCGACTCGAGAAACAGCGCGGTGGAGAGATCGCGGCCGCCCATGTCGACGGTGGCGTAGACATTGAAACCGGCGGCGGTGAACTCGCCCACGCGGCGCGCCCATGGTTGCGCCTCAATGTCGGCGATTTCCCCGGGCGAGAAATCGGCGCCCGCGGCACCTCCGCCGAAAAATCCTCCGAGTCCGGTAACTTTCTTCGAGATGATGGAATAGTCGGGGGAAATCAGGCCGTCCGTTTCGGAGTAGGTGCTGTCGATGTCGGCGTGGAACTTCACGGCGGTGAGGATTATGGCGAGTCCCACGAAATTAGCCAGGGCGTAACCGATTATCTGCCCGGCGCTTATGTTGCGGCGCAGGAGGCGCCATGCTATATTTGGTTCAGACATTGTGTCAGAGGTGTAACAGAGTGAAATCCTCGAGCGAAATCTTGTTGCCGACCGAGGTGGCTACTACGGCGGCTTCCTGCCGGCCGGCTTCCTCGGCGATGAGCTCGGCCACGGTGAGATTGTTGCGTGCGTCGAGGTGGCTCACCGGCTCGTCGATGAGAAGGAAGTCCATGGGCTGGCAGAGGGCGCGGATAATTGCCACTCGCTGCTGCTGGCCCACCGACAGGCGGGAGGCCCTGACGTTTTCCTTATCGGCGATGCCGAGGCGCCCGAGCATGGCGCGGATTTCGGCGGCTGTTTTGAAACGGGTGAGGTTGTTTTTGATGAGAATGTTTTCCATCGCGGTGAGCTCGGGGAAAAGGCGCATTTCCTGGGGGAGATATGCCAGAGAGGTGCGCCTCAGTTCCGACCATTTCTCCATGGAGAAGCCGCGGATGTCGGCATCTCCGATGAGAATAGTGCCCGAATAGTCGGTTCGGCTGCCGTAGATGAAAGCGCAGAGCGACGATTTTCCGGCTCCGCTCTGAGCCTCGACCATGTAGCGGGCGGGGCGGACGAATTCCACGTCGCGGAGCCAGATTTCGGAGCCGCAGACCGGTGGCTCGCTCTCGCTGCCGGCAAACACGCGGGGGAGCACGCCGATGAGCTTTATTGTGTCGGTGCGTTTCATGTCAGAGGGCAGCGCTTATAATCGTGGGCAGGATGGGCGCGTTGCTGTTGTTGAGGCGCAGCGAACCCTTGATGCCGTCAGTTTCGAGGGCAACCTCGAGGCATATGCCCCAGCCTGGAGCCGTGGGAGCGAAGTTGCGGAGGGAAGGAATGTTGACATACAGGCCGCCGTTTTTACCCACGAAGTCCTTGGCCAGGCCGTTGTCGTGGTTCGGCGAGAAAGGCTCGCTGGAAACGCCGAGATAACCGTCGATGTTGCCGGCGTAGAGATGCAGGCCGTAGGCGTCGACCATTATGCTGTGGCGCTCGTCGGATTTGAAAGGCATGCCATAGGACGAGAGCATTTTCGCAATGGCCGAGAGAGCGTCGTTGACGGCCTCCTGCGGCATGTGGACCATGGCTGTATACTGACTGTTTTCGGGTTCTGACATATTTTCCATGTCGAGCGCGAGCAGGGCGGTGCCGTCGATGGCACGCAGATACGGCAGAACCACGCCCATGAAGCCACGGGCCTGGAGTCCGCCTAAGGTTTCAATGACTTTGGCGGTGCTGTCCCAGTCGAAATCCTTGGTGAGACCGGCAAGCAGCACTATGGGAGCCTCGGCCGACACGTAGCCGAGCACGGCGGGGTTGACCGGCTGCAGCCCTTCGAAGGGCAACGACTCGCCGTCGGCCTTCATGCGCGAGGCCTCGAAGGAAATCCGGCGGTCGTCGGCGTTGGCCGACATCACAATCCACCACGGGTCGGTGACTTCGGCCTTATCCCTGACCTGATTGAGAATCACGGAGGAGCAGAACGCCGCGCGGAAAATTTCGTCGCCGCTTTCGAGGTAGTTGCAGATGCCTTCGAGCTTTTTTACCGGCATCTCTCCGGCAGCCTTGAGGATTTTATTGATTTCCTCAGCAGCTTTCGCAGGCATCATGCCGCCCACCAGCCAGCCCTGATTGTCGTTGAAGAGCAGAGCACGGCCGCCGAGCGACGCCGAATTGAAGCCGCCGTTTTCTTCGATCGTCACGCCGTTCTCCTTAAGAGCGGCGCAGAACTCCTTGAAATCGGTTATGGTGAAGGTGAGGAAGCTGAGATCGGAGGTGGCGGTCACGAAGAGCGCGCCGTCGAGGTCGACGCAGCGGGAGTAGTTGAGAAATTCACTGATTTTCGCGGCTTTTTTGCCGAGCGACTCGCTGATATAGTCGGGTGCGGTGTAAGTGTCGCCGGTTTTTGTAAAGCCGGATTTTTCGGCGAGCTGCCCGAAGTCGGTGCGCGCCACGGCCACAACGTTAGCCGGAATTGTCTTGTAGAGGTCTGTCTCGCCGGAGCATCCCGAGAGACCGAGAATCATCACAGCGGTGAGCAGAAGAGCTGATGTCAGGCTGAGCTTCATATTCAATTGAAAGTTTAGAATTTAGAATTTAAATTTATTGCAAAGGTTTGCGGGTGCGTATGCCGGGGCGGTTGTGGAGGGTGAGGGCTGCGAAGCGGTCGGTCTGTTGCGAACGGTAGCTTATAAAGTAGTGTTCGCGGCCCATGAAGTCGAGCAGAAAGGTGGCGGTGTCGGCTGGCGAATATGCGGGATTGCCGGGTGTGACGCGCTCTTCTATGGTCACGTCGAAGCCTTTTACGGTTACTCTGGCGCTGACTGCGCCGGCTTCGGTGACACCGCGGAGTCCCGTGCGGCGCAGGAGGACATTGCCGTCGTCGAGGCACTCCAGTTCTATCCCTTCCTCGGAGCTGCCGGTAAGCGAGAGCACCGAGGGGAGCAGCAGTTCCCTGACGGGACCTGCGGAGGATTTCACGGCGGTGGCCGCAATGACGGCCGCAGCCAGAACCACGGCTATGACGTAGAATTCCACAGTCTGGAAAATCGAGAGCGCTATCATGAAGGCAAAAGTAGCAATTTCCCGCGAAGTGGCAAACAAAAACACTTTGAAAATTAATGAATCCGGAGGTAATATACCCGTTAAACAATGTGCTGATAACCTGCGTATTGTATGGACGTGATTCTTCACGTCCACCGAGAAAACACGTGTGAATGCATTCGTTTTTTCTGTAAAAATGTTTATTCGCGGTGGACGTGAAGAATCACGTCCCTACATTGATACTCAATCAGTTATATCAGTATGACGATAAGTCTGCCATAGGTTTTAAGCGAAAAAGCCGTGAACGAGGATGCCACGGCGGGAGTCTGGTTTCGCGGAGGGCCATGGCTGTCGCCGTTGTCGAGGCATCGCGGCTCCGCGGCTCGCCTCGATTTCTGTTTGGGGGCACTGTCCCACAGCTCGCGTCGCTCCGCAGTGGGTTAGTGAGACATCGCGCCTCTCGGCGCTTTTTCGCGAGGGAAGGTCTCGGTGGCAGTCCGCAGGCTGGGAGGCTCCGCGGCTCGGGGCGCTTTTTTGCGGTTTTGCCAATAATTGAGGAGGTGTGCAAACCGGGGCAGGGGGTGCGGCGTTATCATTAATAATGAAGTTTAATCCGTTTCAACTATGCAATATCTGGTCGTTCCAACCCATACCGTGGCCCAATGGCTTCTGAGCCATGTGCATACGGTGCTCGGAAAACTCGGTCTGGAAAAGTCGGCTGAGTTCGAAGAAGGGGTGTACATTTGCCTTATAGTGGCGATAGCGCTGTTAGCGGGCTGGATTGTAAGGCATCTGATACTCTATGCCGCCCAAAAGTTCGTGAGGCTGCGTCACACCGAAATCGGCACCGAACTGCTTCAGCAGCATACTCTTACTCGCTGCAGCCATATAATATCGCCGCTTGTGATCCTCGCGTTGCTGCCGTTTGCCTTCACGCCCGACACGTCGTTTCTCGGTATGGTGGAGAAGATTCTCTACATTTATACTATAGTGGTGACGGCGGTGGCGATCAATGCGGTGCTGACTTTCGTGTGGATGCGCTACGACGCCGTGCGCAACACCCGCAACCTGCCGCTGCGCGGAATTCTCAACATCGGCATGGGCATAGTGTGGGCTATCGCGGTGATTGTGAGCGTGTCGATTCTCATCAACAAGTCGCCGGCGGCTCTTCTCACCGGCCTGGGTGCATTTGCGGCCGCCCTGATGCTGATTTTCAAGGACACGATCTTAGGCTTTGTGGCGGGTATTCAGCTGTCGCAGAACGATATGCTTCACGTGGGCGACTGGATTGTAGTGCCGTCGACCACTGCCAACGGTATTGTCATGGATGTGTCGCTCACGGCGGTGAAGGTGCAGAATTTCGACAATACCATAGTGACGCTGCCGCCGTATACGCTCGTCTCGACCTCGTTTCAGAACTGGCGCGGCATGACCGAGAGCGGCTGCCGGCGCATAATGCGTTCGGTGACATTCGAGAGCGAGAGCATAGTGGAAGCCGGAGCTGCCGAGATTGCCCGGCTTACCGCGGAGTTCCCGCTGCTGAAGGGGTGGGCGGACAAGATGAGCGCCTCGGGCGGAAAGACGGTCTATGATCCCGGATTGGCTGTGGTCAACGGCACGGTACTGACCAATTTAGGGCTTTTCCGGGCGTATATGTGCGAGTATATCCTGTCGCGCGACGAGTTCAATCACGATTCGCAGCTGCTGGTGAGAATTCTGGATCCCGGGCCAAACGGGTATCCCCTGCAGATATGGTGTTTCACGTCGACCACGGCGTTTACGGCCTACGAGGCTATCCAGAGTGCTCTGTTCGAGCATATAGCCGTAGTGGCGCCGAAGTTCGGGCTGAAGATCTACAACACGACGTCGGTTCTCGACACTACTACCGTTCAGATGCTGCCCGACGCACATTAGAATTTAAAATTTAGAATTCTCCATTTTCCATTCTAAATTTTAAATTATTGCTGTCCGATAAAAATTTTTGAGGCGGGCTAAAAATGATGAGTCGGGCAGGCTCCGCGGCTGTCGCCGGGATCAAGGCGTCGCAGCTCCGCCGCTCGCCTTGATTTTTTTGAGGAGGTTGTTGTCCCACAGCTCCGCTTCGCTGCGCAGTGGGTTTGAGAGACATCGCGCCTCGCGGCGCTGTTTAGGAAAATGGAGAATTTAGAGTTTAAAATTTAGAATTTTCCATTCTCCACCCTCCATTTTCCATTCTAAATTTTCCATTCTAAATTCTCCATTTTCCCATTTTCCATTCTAAATTTTATAGTTCTTACTTCCGGTTAAAGTAGTGGTCGAGGACGTCGCGGGCGGCGGTGAAGGAGCTCTGGCGGTTGGAGAGGACGCGCATCTCTTTGTCGGCGAGCATGCGCTCTACCTCGGGGTCGTTGTAGAAATGGTTGCGCAGCTGCTCGTTGATGGTCTCATACATCCAGTAGCGCGCCTGCTGGCGGCGTCTGGTCTCGAAATAGCCGTTGGATTTCACAAATTCGAAGTAGCGGTCTATCATGTCCCAGACTTCGGGAATGCCGAGTTCGTAGTAGCCTGAATAGGTGAGCACTTCGGGCATCCAGCCGGAGGTAGTGGGCGGGAAGAGGTGGAGGGCGCTCCGGAACTGAGCCTGTGCCAGGCGCGCGCGGTCTATGTTGTCGCCGTCGGCCTTGTTGATGACTATGCCGTCGGCCATCTCCATGATTCCGCGCTTTATGCCCTGGAGCTCGTCGCCTGTGCCGGCGAGCTGTATGAGCAGGAAGAAGTCGACCATGGAGTGGACGGCGGTCTCGCTCTGACCCACGCCTACGGTCTCAACGAAAATATTGTTGAATCCTGCGGCCTCGCAGAGCACGATGGTCTCGCGGGTCTTCCGGGCCACGCCGCCGAGTGAGCCGGCCGAGGGGCTGGGGCGGATGAAGGCGTCGGGATGCACGGAGAGTTTCTCCATGCGGGTTTTGTCGCCGAGAATGCTTCCCTTGGTGCGCTCGCTCGAGGGGTCGATGGCGAGCACTGCGAGTTTGCCTCCCTGCCGGAGCACGTGGAGTCCGAAAACGTCGATGGATGTCGACTTGCCTGCACCGGGCACTCCGGTTATGCCTATGCGGCGCGAGTTGCCGGAGTAGGGGAGGCATTTCTCTATCACTTCCTGGGCGAGCTGCTGGTGGGAGGGGACGAGGCTTTCCACGAGCGTCACGGCGCGCGAGAGCATCGTCACGTCGCCCTTGAGTATGCCGTCGACCATCTCGCCGGCCGTCGGCATCGGCTTGCGGCGGTATTTCTTGAGATATGGGTTGACTACCGGGGGCTGGGCAACGCCTTCGTTTACGGTCAGACCGCCGAACTGCTTGTCGTTCTCTATGTGTTCCATGATATTGTTGAGGATGAGGGGATTATTTTACTTCGCCCACCACGCGGACTATGCGCGAGGAGTGGAGCGGGTCGTTTGAAATTATGGTTATGCGGGCGTTGAGGAGTTCGGTGTCGGAGATTTCCGCGGGGTTCACGGTCACTTCCACTCCGGTGCTCTTGCCGGGTTTGATTTTCATGGATTTAACCTTCAGGGTCACTGCCTTTTCGGGGGTGCGGACGCTGCGCAGAATCAGCGGGGAGCGGCCGGTGTTGGTAATGGTGAAGGTGCGGTGGAGGGGTTCCATGCCGCGGGTGACGCGCCCGAGGTCAATGCTCTGCGGATCGGTCTCAATCACCGGGGCTTTCTTCAGTTCCTCGTCGGAAAGCTTGGAGAAATCTTCCTTTATGATGGCGATGGTCTCGATTGTCTGACTGTCGGGTGAACCGGCTGCGGGGCTTACGGTGAACGATCCGGAGGTGAGTCCCCAGCCGTCGGCTTTGCCCGAATTGAAGATGGTTGAGATGATGAACTGCTCGCCCGGAGGCACTTCCCCGGGCTGCACGGCTACGTCGAGATAGTCGGGGACGCCTGTCACCGAGGGGGTGATGACTCGGTCGGAGGCGTTGTAGCCCTCGATGTATTTGCCTATGGTCTTGCCCTTTATGATTTCGCCGTAGGGGATGGTTACGTCGCGGAGTTTCATTGCCGGCCCCACGTCGTAGGGGAAGCGTCCGCGCAGAGTGTTGGATGTGCCGATTACGGTTCCCGTGATGTTGAGGTTCTGACGCATGGGCGGGGCGCTGAGATCCACGCTTATGCGCTTGACGAATTTGCCGGGGCGGCCTGTGGCGTCGAATCCTACGCGCAGTATGGCGGTGTCGCCGGGCGCAATGGGGTCTTTAGAGAACTCGGGGCGGGTGCAGCCGCAGTTGGCGCGGGCGCCTACTATGCTCATAGGCTCGTCGCCTTCGTTTATGAGGCGGAAGTCGCAGTAAACGGTGCCGAGTTCCTCGTTGAACGCGCCGAAATCGTGCTGAGTTTCAAGCCAGCGGCCCTGTCCTTCGGCCGAAGCCATGAGCGCGGATGCGGCAATGAGAAGTGAGGCGAAAATTCGGGCGTTCATTTGCGGGAGGGGATTATGGTTCCGGAGAAAGTGAGCTTTTTGCGCGAACCGCCGGCATTGGTTTTCACCTTCACCTCGCGGTTGAACTCGCCGGCGCGGCCGCGGGGGTCGAATTTAATGGAAATCTCGCCTTTTTCGCCCGGTTTAATCGGCTTTTTGGTGAAGGAGGGGCGTGTGCAGCCGCATCCGCCGTTGGTAACGGAGATGATCACCAGGGGAGCGGTGCCGGTGTTTTCGAATTCATACACGGCGGTTACCTGCTTGTCGTCGCCGATGGTGCCGAAATCGTGTCTGGTAGAGCTGAACGAGATGGCGGCTTTGCCTTCCTTGCCCGCAGCCACCGCGCAGAGTGCGGCTACTGCAATGAGCAGAAATGAGAGAAATATCTTTTTCATAATAATATATGATACCGAATCGGTTGAATAGTTTAAAACAAAGGTACACATTCAACGGGAAAAATGCAAATTTCCGTGAGATGCGGGGCGGAGGGGTTATCGGAGAGCCGCGGCTGCGCCGGGGTCGAGGCGTCGCACCTCCGGCGCTCGCCTCGATTTTTTGAGGGAGAGGGCTGTCCCACAGCTCCGCAGTGGGTTTGAGAGACCCCGCGCCTCACGGCGCTTTTTCGCGCATAAAATCAGCGATTTAGTGGGGGTGTGAAGAATCACAATGCGGTTTTACTTAAGATAGAATTGTGATAAATGCTTATAACCAGCGTATTGTAGGGGCGCTATATTTAGCGCCCGCAGAATCAAAAGCATATTCTGCCCGTAACAATATGATGCTGAAAGAAAATGCCCGGACTCGACGGGCGCTGGGTGCAGCGCCCCTACTGTTTATTGTTTGTCGGTCTCCTGTTTCTGCTGTTTTGCTGTCCGAAACTTCCGATATGAGGCGCAGGGTTGAGAGTCAGACTGTTAGCGCTGATGCGGCTGAGGTTGTTAATCGGAATTGATTGTTAATTAACCTTTATTAACTGTTAAACACCTCTTTTTATTTGGTTTGTATAAAATTAAATTTTTACATTTGTGGGTCTGCAAAACAAACCTACAAAAAAAGATTCTGTTGTTTACGTGTCTGCCAGCATCTTTTATTTACTATACAATGCTCTACAACCTTAAACGTTTCAACATTTTTCTTTGAACATCTGTTTGCATATTTTTATTTAAAATTAGTTTATAACTAACCAACTGACATCTTTTATTATCTTAATAACCAATTACAAACCAACAATCATGAATCGCAAATTTATGTTTGGCTCAGCTGCGCTTATGCTTGCGCTGGGTTTCACCGCATGTTCCTCGCAGGAGGATGCCCTTCAGACTGCCGACGAAGTATTGACTTCGGATACCAATTTCTTCTTCAATATTGAGGTTTCAAATCCGACGAATGACGGCTCCCGCGCCGACGGCGATTACGATGCCGGTACTTCCGACGAGCAGAAAATCAACTCTATCCTCTTCACGTTCTACAATTCGCAGGATGCGTTAGTCGGTGCGACTACAATCAGATTCGACGGAGCATCTAACCCAGAAGGAACGGATTATACAACCAACGGTACCACATGGCAGTCGACCGGTCAACCCGTGGCATCTTCAAGCTCCAACGGTACGGTAACCACAGTAATTGTACCTGTTAAAGTACAGCAGGGCAACACCATTCCGGCCAAGGTGATTGCGATTATAAATCAAGGCGGTCTGAACACTGCTTTCAATTCTCTCACTTCATATCTCGACGAGAAGGTAGATCTCAAACAGGCGCAGGCAAATGGCTTCCTGATGTCGAACTCTGTATATTACAGCGACAATTATCGTGAAACTAAAGCCAAGGTTGCAGCTGAAATAGAATCAAGTAAGGTTTACGACACAGCCGAAGCCGCAAAGGCAGGCGAAAGCTCCGCCACAATCTACGTAGAGCGAGTGGTTGCGAAAGTAAAGATGCAGATGGCCAATAACTGGACTTCCAACAGCTCCCGCAACTGGGTGAGAGAATGGGATGAAACCGGTAATGTCAATGCTTCGAAGAGTGGACACGCTATTGCTTTCAAGGCTATTTCGTGGGCACTCACCTGCAATGAAGAAGAATCTTATCTGCTTAAAAATTTCCGCAACGGAAATTTCTATGAAGCAGCGAATATGACCAAAGGTGAGGCCAAGGATGCGTTCGACGCTCTTCTTCCAGATTGGAATTCGGAAGCCAATCACCGTTCGTTCTGGGCAACTTCACCCAACTACTATCGTTCGGGAGACACCCCCAAAAGTGACAGAAAGGGATCTTCCACAGTTAAATATATTACGGTTGCTGATGCACTCGCCGGCAACTCTCTCAGCCGACCCTCTTTTGTATATTCTCTTGAAAACACCCGTAATGCCGAAGCTGTAACCAAAGGCAAAAGCGGCATCGTTTCGGGAGCTCTCGTAGTTGGTCAGTATATCGACGGCAGTACTTATACCACGGGTACTTATGACAAAAATGCCCCCGATTTCTATCTGCGTCGCTTCACTACAGCCAACGACGCTGAAACACAGGTAATGAAGTACGACACCGAGGCACAGCTCATCAAGGCTTTCTTCGCCGCCAACGAAGCGGATCCGTTTATGATGGTGCATTACCAGGGTCCCTCCGGTATCGGATGGCATTGCATGAACAGGGATGACGCAGATTCTGAATATGGCTTTAGCCGTTATTTTGAAATCAAGACAATTCCTGATGACGATTACTTCTCCTATTATGTTACTCTTCAGATTAAGGAGGGAACCAAACATATGGGTGATTTCGCCCTTATCGTAAATCATACCGGCGTAGAAAAAGACGATTATTTATTCGTAACTGAAGATGCTGATCACAAAAGCTATTATGAAAGTATGAGTTATAAGGTCATCAGCTTCGACCAGGCCAACAAAGAGATAGCCAATCATTTCCAGAAGTCTGAAATGGCTTATGTTGAGAAATACACCAAGGGTCTTGCATACTTTACAATGCCTATCAAACACCTTTGGGATAAAAAAGAACTCAAACATATCGGTGACCACGAGTTCAAGGCAACCCTCGGTCAGTATGGTGTAGTCCGCAATCATATTTACGACCTTGAGATCAAGGGCTTCGAAGGAATCGGCAAACCTGCCGGCGATCCTGATAAGCCTACCATCATCATTCCGACTCCGGAAACAGAGAAGTATTTCGTGAAATCGGAAGTACGGGTTCAACCCTGGCGTCTTGTACCCACTCAGTCTGATGTGCTCAGACCGTAAGAAGGTTTCCCAATCCATAAATCATTAAGGTGAGGCGCGGTCTTTATCGCGCTTCCCGCCCCACCATAGGGCGGCGGGGGTGGAATATTCCCCCGCCGTTCACAAAAAACTTATAACCAATCAGACACAATGAAACTCCGAGACGTGAAACTACACCCGAGGAACTTCCTGCTTGCAGCGGCGTTGCTGACCGCGGCTCCGCTCTGCCTCACAGGCTGCATCAACGACGATGAGCCGTGGGAAGAGGAGGAGAAATTCGAGCTGACCGAAGGAACGGAATATTATATCGGCGTCAATATCAACGTGCCCTCCGGAACTGACTTAGGTGCGCAGGAGAGCCGCGCCGAGACCTACGTTGGCGAATTTACGGAATCGAAAATCACTTCGATGCTTTTCCTCTTTTACAATAAGAACGACGCCATTGTAGGAGCATCGAAGGTGAGCGTTCCGACCAAGACTCCGGGTCAGACCTACCGCCTGACAGTTCCGGTAAAGGTGCTTCCCGCCCATGCGGTCGACGACGCCACTCCGGTGCAGATTGTGGCGATAGCCAATCCGCCGTTCAACTACGACAAGTTTCTCGTTTCGATGAAATCGCTCACCGATATAAAACTGAAACTGAGTGAGGTGGCGACTTCCTCTATGGCAGGCCCGCAATACATGATGTCGAGTTCCGTATATTACGAGGACGGAAAGGCAACGTTTGCCACCAAGGTGACGAGGAGCGACTTCCATACCATGCAGGCCGACGCCGATGCTTCCGCAAATCCCATAGAGATAGATCTCGAGCGCATTGTGGCGAGGGTCGACACGCGGTTCAGAAGCAACTGGGAATCGTCGGTTGCCAGCAACGGTATATTTTACTGGAACGAAGCGAGCGGAGTGAACGACAACGCCCGGAGCGCCCGGCTCGGTCTGACGCTCGTCAGCTGGGACATAAGCGCGCAGGATAAAGAAGCATATCTCATAAAGAATTTCCGAGTGGATGACTTCAGCAACGCTTTCATGACTATCGCGCAGGCCAATGCTGCGTTCGACGGGCTTACGGATCCGGCGTGGAACAACGCTGACGAGCGCCGTTCATACTGGGCATGCTCTCCAGGTTATTACAATTCGGTGAGCCAGGCTGAGTATTTCAGCGCAACGGAACTCAAAAACCGGATCAGCCTGTCTAACTCAGTTCAGGGCAATCCTCTGTCGCTCTGCTATTTCCTCGAGGCCACAAGGTGTGAGAGGGTATTGGAACGTGAAGGAATTGCAGGCGTGCCTTCGGTTACTGTGTTAGGGCAGTATCAGGTCGACGGCGATACTAAGGTGGGTGAGATCAATCCTTCGGCTCCCACCTTCTATCTGCGGCGCTACAGCCAGCGCCACGCCTCTACGAAGAATTTCTACTACGAGAGCGACGAGCAGCTCATAAAGGCGTTTCTCGCTGCAAACGACGATTATCTTTATACGGTCAACGTAGGCAATGCCGGCATAGGCTGGTCGGATATCAAAAGAGATTTCTATTACAGAGATCAGCTTTTTGAGATTGTGAGGTCTTCATCCACGGGCTACATGATGCTGCAGCTCAAATCGGACTGCAAGCCGGAAAATGCAAGATTCTGCCTGCGTGTTGACCATACAGGCGACAACGGACAGGACTTCGTCTATGTTGTGTCGAATCCCTCTTCCACCTCGGGCAGAAAGGAAATTTCGATTATTCAGGCCAACCGGCTTATAGCAGAATATTATGCCGGCACCGATATGCACAACGTTGAGAAATTCACCAACGGTCTGACATATTTCACCATTCCCATCAAACATCTCTGGCAGGGAACAAGCAATATCGAGGACGAAGACTATCAGCCGAAGGTGGGTCAGTACGGACTCGTGCGCAACCACCTCTATACCATAGAGATTACGGGTGTATACGGTATCGGTCATTCTATCGCTGATCCCGACGAAATAATAAGACCGAGTCTGTGGGATCCGAATACCGCCAGAAGCGGGGAGGCTCAGCCCCGGACGGGTGTCCTCACCTCGACCGTAACGGCCAAATCCTTATAATCTTCACGCAATAAAACAAAACAAACCAAGATATGATCACAAGTAAGACAATGCTTCTTGCAGCCGTCCTGACGGGGACAGTGCTCACGGGTTGCTCGATGTGCGATCAGGACATCGAACCCTGCGTCACTACTTACAGGCTGAAGTTTAAGTATGACCATAACATGAAGTATGCCGATGCGTTTCCCAATGAGGTAGGCTCGGTGGCCGTGTGGGCGTTTGACCAGAGCGGCAAACCGGTGTGGCATCACACTGAATCGGGCGAGGCTCTCGCTTCCGACGGCTATTCGGTTGAAATTCCGCTTCCGGTGGGCAAGTATGATTTCGTAAGCTGGTGCGGACTTTCGGACGACGAGGCTTTCTCGGTAGAGACCTACGAGCCGAAGAGCAAGGAGGATCTGGTGGTTCACATGAACTTTGCCAAGAACCGCGCCGACGCCGAGACCGACGAGCACTCCATGAAGATGGAGGGCCTCTACCACAATCTGAGCGAGGGGGTGGAGCTGAGCTACGACTCCGTGAAGCACCACACGCAGACCGTGACCGTTCCGCTGATAAAGGACACCAACTATATTAAGGTACTGCTGCAGAATCTGAGCGGCAAGGAGATAAAGAAGGAGGATTTCTCGTTCTACATCACCGCCGACACCCGCAGCATGCTCCACGACAATACCCCCGTGGCAGGCGAACCCTACCGCCATACGCCCTGGAACGTGTCGCAGGGCATGACGAATACCCCCGACATTCCCGACCCCGAGCTGCCCGGTTACGCCGGCGGCACGATCGACGCCGTCAGCACCCTGCTCGCCGAGTTCCACACCGGACGCCTTATGGCCGACGGCAAGAATATGCTGGTGGTTCACCGCAACACCGACAACAAGGACGTGGTGCGCATTCCTCTCATCGAGTATCTGCTCCTGGTGAAGGGCCACTACCGCACCATGAGTGACCAGGAGTATCTCGATCGCTCCGACGAGCACGATCTCATATTCGTTCTCGACGAGAACCTCGAGTGGGCGCTTACGTTCGGTCTCTACATCAATTCGTGGCGCATCGTGCCTCCCCAGGGCGACAAAGTTCATCCCTGATTCCGCACCCGTTTCAGAAAACCATCAATCATAACACAGCCAATCAAATCAAATGAAAAAGATATATATCGTGCTCTGCATTGTAGCCGCCGTCCTGCTGCTTCCGTCGGGGAGCAGCGCCCAGGTGGCGGTGAAGACCAATCTGCTCTACGACATGACGACTACGCCGAACGTGGGCGTGGAAATGGCCGTACGCGAAAAGAACACCGTAAACCTCGTTTACGGCATCAATCCCTGGAGTTTCAGCTCCGACAGCCACGGCAAGCGCATGGTCAAGCACTGGGTGCTGATGCCGGAATACCGCTGGTGGACCTGTACGCGCTACGCCGGCCATTTCTTCGGCGTGCACGCCATGGGCGGCCAGTATAACGCGCAGAATGTCGACCTCCCCATCCCCGGCTTCTTCAGCGGCGAGAATATCCGCAAGGGGGTGAAAGACTCTCGCTATCAGGGCTGGTATCTCGGTGCCGGCTTCACCTACGGCTACCAGTGGGTGCTCAGCGAGCACTGGAATCTCGAGGGTGAAATCGGAATAGGCTACGCATATTCCAAGTTCGACCATTACCCCTGCGCCGAATGCGGCTACAAGCTCGGCTCGGGCCATACCAACTACTTCGGCATAACCAAACTCGGCGTTTCATTCCTTTACATCTTCTAATCATCACAGACATGAAACTCAATAAATTCATCATAGCAGCCGCGGCCTTCACCTTAGGAGCGGCCCCATTTGCCGGCGCCCGCGGCAACAAGAGCCTCGGCGAATTCAGCCTGTCGGATCTCAGAGTGGAGCGTTCGGCCGACCGCGTGCATCTCGACTGCGGCATCGTGCTTGACCAGATGAACATTCCTTCCGACAAGCAGGTAGTGATTACCCCGATAATCGACGGCGGCGGTCTGAACCACGTGATTTTCCCGTCGGTGCTCGTCAACGGCCGCACCATGCAGTACCAGCGCATGCGCGGCATCCTCGAGGGCCAGTTCGACGGCCGCTACAATATCCGTCAGGAGGTGAAACGCAACAACGGTAAGGCCCAGACCGTAACGTACCACGAGTCGGTTCCCTTCGAGGACTGGATGAGGGGAAAGAAGGTGTCGGTTCAGTTCCTTACCGACACGTGCGGCTGCGGCATTCAGTACGCCTACAGCAACCGCGACGTCATGCAGCTCAATTTCATGCCCGACCTGAGCCTGGCCTACATCACCCCGGAGGTGACGGAAGATCGCATAATCGTGCATGAGGGAAGCGCCCGCGTGCAGTATGAGGTAAACAAGACCGACCTCCACGACCAGCCCTACCGCTGCAAGAACGGCCAGATGATCGACAACCGCCGCGAGCTGAAGACCATAACCGACTCCATCGACTATGCGGTGAGCGATCCCAACGTGGAAATCGCCTCGATAAACCTCGTGGGCTACGCTTCGCCCGAATCGCCCTATACCCACAACGAATTCCTGGCCACTAACCGCGCCAGGAGCCTTGCCGACTACATAGGACGGCGCTATAATCTTCCCGCCGGAAAGGTCGACTACTCTGCAGTGGCCGAAAACTGGGAAGGTCTGCGCGAAATGGTGAACCAGACACCCGACCTGTCTGAAACTCAGAAGAAAGCCCTCCTGGAGCTGATTGACTCTCCCGCCGAAACTCCGGCGCAGTGGGATGCGAAGGAGAAAAAGCTCAAGACCGACCGTCAGTTCTCCAAGTTCTACCGCTCCACGATGCTGCCCTACTGGTTCCCCGACCTGCGCTGCACCAAGTTCACCATCAACACGCGCCTGAAACCCGTGAGCGACGAACAGCTCGCAAAGGTGCTCGAAACGAGTCCGCATCTGCTTTCGCTCAACCATATGTTCCGTATAGCCCGTCTCTACAAGGAGGGTTCGCCGGAGTATGAGCACGTCATAGAGGTGGCCCGCAGCCAGTTCCCCAACAATCCGGTAGTGGAACTCAACGCTGCAGTGGCCGAATATAAGGCCGGCAATCTCGAGAAGGCCCGCGAGCTGGTGAAGAACGCCGGCGACAGCCCCGAGGCACAGAATCTGCGCGGCGTGCTCGCAGTGGAAGACGGCGACTATGATGCCGCGGCGAAATTCTTTGAGTCGGCGGCCGGATCGCTCCCCGAAGCCGCACGCAATCTCCGCGCAATCGAAAAATAAAAAATCCGGGCTGAAAGTCTGCCCGAGTTGAATTCTTAGCTTTTGTAGAACATCTTACATAAGATCATATAAGAGAAAACCAATAGGATTTTATACTACAAACCTTGTTCAACTGACGGGAGGTGACCTTGACGGCCGCCTCCCGAACTTTTTATCAGCATATTGCTCTGCGTGGAGAGGTGGTAATAAGCAGAATATAAGCACCTTAGTACGGACGTGATTCTTCACGTCCACGGCAAAAATGCATTTGTCGGGCGAATATGCCGACGTGGACGTGAAAAATCACGTCCGTACAGAATTGCCTGAATTACAATGAAATACGATGATGTGGCCGACCTCTGCGGCGATTTCGCGCGAACTTACACAGCCCCGAGAACCACGGCGGTCATGTAGGCGCCGTAGCAGAGGAGCATCACTACGCCTTCCGGACGGGTGATGGTGCGCTTACTGAAGAACCAGCCGAAAATCCAGAAGAGGATGGAGGCGCCGGTGAGGGTCAGGAGGTCGAGGTTGCCTATCGTGCCGAGGGGCAGCGGCGTGATGGCCGAGGAGATGCCGAGCACGGCAAACACGTTGAAAATGCAGCTTCCTATCACGTTGCCGATGGCTATTCCGGGTTTGCCTTTGCGGGCGGCCACGGCCGAGGTGGCGAGTTCGGGGAATGAGGTGCTCATGGCCACGATTGTGAGACCGATCACGGCTTCGCTCACGTTGAGAGCCCTGGCGATGTCCGATGCGCCGTTTACGAAGAGTTCGCCTCCGCCCACGAGACCGGCGAGACCTATGAGGATGAAGAGCGCTGATTTCCAGAGGGGCATCGGCTTTATCGGGGCGTCGGGAGCGTCGGATGCGGCGGGGTCGCTGTCTTTGGCTATCGAGAAGGTGTAGCGCATGAAGATGAGGAAGAAGAGGATAAGCAGGAGTCCCATGCTGCGTGTGATCACGTTTTCGGCCGAACCGTCGAGCAGCACTGTGTTGCCGCAGATCAGCACGGCCAGCGACGAGAGGATTACCAGTGGAATCTCGTTGGCCATGATGGATGGCTCCACGCGAATGGGCTTTATCAGCGCCACCACGCCTATGATGGTGAGGATGTTGAAGATGTTGCTGCCCACCACGTTGCCTATGGCGAGTCCGGCGTTGCCGTCGAGAGCCGAGAGGATGCTTATGGCGAGTTCGGGGGCGGAGGTGCCTAAAGCCACGATTGTGAGGCCGATCACGAGGTCACTGATGCCGTAGCGCTTGGCCAAAGCCGAGGCGCCGTCGGTGAGCAGGTTGGCGCCGAAGAGTATACATGCGAGTCCGAGGACAAGGAAAAGTATGCTCATTCTTCTTCGATTGAGTAGTTTATGAAATCAATGAGGGGCTTGAAGAGACGGAAGTGCTCGGCCATGCGAGCAGTAGCATCGGGCGAGGAGAAGAAATCCTCGCCGGCAGGGATGAATTTGCCATACTCCTTGAGCCGGAGCAGATCGGCGTCGGGGTGATTGCGGTCCCAGCCCTTGGGGATGGTCTTCAGGGCCTCGCCGCACCATCCGGGAGCGAGGCGTGCGAGCCGGGGTTCGCTGAGGATCTCGCGGAATTCCTCGATGTTGTCGACTATAGCGCGGCGCAGTTTCTTCAGCACCGGCGCGGAAGGGCACCAGATGCCGCCGTAGAGGCCCTGGCCGTGGTCGGCAGGGTATCCGATGTTGAAATAATAGCCTGCCATTTCAGCCGATTTGCCGTAGGGGGAAATCGCGGCCGAAAAATAGGTTTTGTAAGGGGTTTTGTCGGGCGAGAATCGGGTGTCGCGGTAGATGCGGTAGGCCGATGTCCGCGCTGTCTGTCCGGCGAGCCGGGGCTCGTAGGCCGTCATGGCGCCGATGAGCCGGTCGAGGTCTTCCATCCACCGTCCGCGGAGCTCGAGGTATTCTTCCTTGTTGTCGGCGAACCACTGGCGGTTGTTGTTGGCGCCGAGGCGGCGCAGAAAGTCGTAAAGCCGGGGTATATAGGTTGCGGTACTCATTTTATGTCCTCCCATTCGGCGTCGGTGATATGCGATTCGTAACGATAGGATTTTGAGTCGGGGGCGCCGGAGGCGGGATCCGTGAATTTGCCTTCGAGTTCCTCGAATTCCACGTATTCGCCTACTTCGCGGGTGAATATTTTGGGGCGCGGCGGGGTAGTGCGCGACCATCCGGCCGGCCGTTCGCGGGGAGCGTCGTAGTCACCGTAGCCTCCGGAGAAGGGGGAGCCGCCGGGGCGCGAGGCCGAGTTGAAGAAATCGCGCGTCTGGCTGCGGAGCTTATAGAGGGTGTAGACGCCTCTCAGCAGCGGCCATAGAACGATTAGTATGAGAATTAGTAAAAGTACTGACATGTTGAGCGTTATGGAATATTACGGTAAAATAACGCCGCCGGGGTGTGTTTTGTTGCGTGCGTGCGGGGTTATTCGGCAGGCGCAGTGCGCACTTTCAGAAGCGAGAGTATCAGATAGAATATGATGGCCCAGGCGAGTCCGGGAATGCCTTCGCATGATACGAAAACCATCGTGCCGGCAATCACGGCGTAGCGCCTGATATTGTCGCGCAGGGCGAAGTTCTTGAATTTGAGCGAGAACATGGGGATTTCGCTCACCATCAGCAGCGACACTCCGGCAATGAGGATGAGCATGAACCAGGCGGCGGGCATGAAATGCTCGTTGATCCACGCTATGGCTCCAACCCAGAAGATTGCGTTGGCGGGAATTGGGAGGCCGATGAAGGATGTGGTCTGACGGTCGTCGACGTTGAATTTGGCGAGCCGCAGGGCGCCCATGACGGTAATGAACAGGGCGCCGTACGACATCCATCCGCATCCGGCGGCAAGCATGGTGTTCATGACGAGCAGGGCGGGGGCCAGACCGAAGCTCACGAGGTCGGAGAGCGAGTCGAGTTCCTTGCCGATGAGCGAGTAGGCCCTGAGGGCGCGGGCTGCGGCACCGTCGCAGAAGTCAAACACGGCTGCGGCGCCGATGAAGATATAGACCCAGGAAATCATCTGCAGGCCGGCCATGCTCTCGCCGAGATGGAAGGTGCAGATGGCGGCCGCGCACCCCGACAGGAGATTGAGGCAGGTGATGGTGTTGGGTATCAGGGAAATTATGCGTCTTAGCATTGATGATTTTTATCTTATTATTTCAGTCGGCCCACCTCGGTGACGCCGCCGGTAGTCTTGTCGTTGATTTTTACGAAGATTTCAGCGTCGAGGGGGAGGAAGATGTCGACTCGCGAGCCGAATTTTATGAATCCCATATGGTCGGTGATCGAAGCCTTGTCGCCCGGTTCGGCGTAGGTCACTATGCGCCTTGCGATGGCTCCTGCAATCTGACGGACAACGATGAGCTGCCCGTTTGTGGCACGTATCACCACGGTCGACCGCTCGTTTTCGGTGCTCGATTTGGGGAGGTTGGCGGAGAGAAAACGTCCGGCGTGGTGACGCACCTCGAGCACTTCGCCGTCGATCGGAAACCAGTTGGCGTGGACATTGAGCACGGTCATGAACACTGAGAGCTGGCGGCAGCGGCATTTAAGAATTTCTGGCTCAAAGACTTCTTCGAGAGCTACGACGGTGCCGTCTACGCTCGACACCACCACGTTGTGGCGGTTGCCCTGGAACTCACGCACCGGCGATCGGAAGAAGTTGATGACCAGAATATAGAATATGGCGGAAATCGCGGAGAATGTTATCGGCACTGCAATAGGGCGAATGAACATCCATGCCGACAGATTTATTACAATCAGTATCAGCATCAGGATGATCAGTATGTTGACGCCTTCGCGGTGGAGTTTTACTTTCATTTTTACATGGCTGAAGGCCCGCGCCCGCAGGCGTCGGCCTTATATTAATATGCAAAGGTACTATAATTTTTAGAAAAAGCAAAAAAATATGGGCGCCGGCGATTTTAGGATTTCGGGACAGTAGTACAGATGGAGAGGAAGAGCCGGTTCGGTGGAGGGTACGGTTTCCGGCAGCCGATCTGGCACCACTCTCGCGAAAAAGCGCCGAGAGGCGCGAGGTCTGTGTAACCCATTGCGGAGCGAAGCGTAGCTGTGGGGCAGGCGCATCCCCCCAATCTCGGGGTCAATGTAAAAAACCGGTTGTTAAAAAGTAGCGGCGTAGCCGCAAACTGCGCTGCATGGCAGCGCCTCAATGATAGCCCTAAGCAAGTGCCCCGTAGGCGGCACACAGCTTAGGGTAAACGGCCCCCCGCTACTTCGGCTGCGTAGCTGCCGCTCTTTCCCGCGAGAATTGAGCGGCAGCTACGCAGCCGGTTTCTTCTATATATCTGCAAACCACATGCTGCGTGCCGCCTACGGGGCACTTGCATGTGGCTATCATTGAAATGCGGCTCTGCCGCATTATTGGCGGCTCTGCCGCTGATTTAACATCCGGGCGGCTTCTTAACATTTCAACAGGATTTTGCAGCTGACCCCTGACTCGGTGGGCGCTAAATATAGCGCCCCTACAATAATCTGATTATTAATTGTTCATCGTATTATTCGATACTATCTGTTGACAGCGCTACCCGCCCCCTGCGGCAAATAAAAAGATGCTGCAAATCGGTGATTTGCAGCATCTTCTGCGGAGAGGACGAGATTCGAACTCGTGGATAGGATTGCTCCCATCGTCGGTTTAGCAAACCGGTGGTTTCAGCCACTCACCCACCTCTCCATTCGGTGTTCTGTGTGCTGATTTAGCCTCAGGGGCTCAATCGTTGTGCAAAGTTACTATCTTTTCCCTGATTTACCAAATCTTTTTCGGTTTTATTTTTTATCTCTCCACGGTTCTTTCATTTAAAACCTTTGGCAGGTTTATCGTTATACTGATATAACTGATTGAGTGTCAATGTAGGGACGTGATTCTTCACGTCCACGGTGAATAAACATTTTTTTTACAGAGAAAAACAAATGCATTCACACGTGTTTTTTTCGGTGGACGTGAAGAATCACGTCCCTACAATACGCAGGCCATCAGTGCGTTGCCTAAGGGACATGTTGCCTCCGGATTCATTAGATTCGCTATCCGTGGTTTTAAATGAAAGAGCCGTGTTATCTCTCCCTGATATTTGGTGCGGAATCTGTCTCTTCACGTTGAAATTGGCCCGATATTCAATATATTATATAGGAAACAGAAAGTATTTGTGCATTTTTATGTAGGGCTGCACCACGGTGCAGCCGTTTCAGCTCCATTGGTCCGGATGCTCCGGGGAGCATCCTTACATGTTGAAATGCACATTTACTTTGTGTGCGAACTATAAATCGTCTTCCTGTTCCCCTGTCCCCAAAAAATATAGGAGAAATACCGGCGGCGGGGATAAAAAGCCGGGGCCGCGCACATTCGGCGCAGCCCCGGGCGGTATGGTATTTGAGAAATTCGCTTATTTATAGAAGGTGTTGATGTTGTTTTTCACCTTCTTGTTGCCGATGAGGATGGCGGGGAGGTTGTTGGCCAGACGGCCTGCTCCGCGCTGCTGGTTGAAGCGCACGGCTGCTTCTTCGGCGTTGTAGGGGCGGCCTTCCTTGTCGATTGAGGTGACGTAGAGAACCACAACGCCGTTGTTGCCTTTCACGGGGCCTACGAGCGAGTTGGCTTTTTTGTCGGCCACGGCGCCCATGATTGTGCTCTCGTTCATGCCGAGACCGGGAATCATGTACTGTCCGAAGTTCACGGTGGTGGTGTCGACTTTGGCGTTCATCAGCTTGGCATAGCCGTTGATGTCGTTGGCTTTGCCCTTGTACTGGGCAATGAGGTCGGCGGCCTTCTTGTCGTTGCGCACGCGCTGGGTGAGGGCGGCGGAGAGCTGGCTGTCGCGGACGGGTACGAATCCGTCGTCATAGATATCGGAGAGTGCCACGGCCAGGAATTTGCCCGAGGTGATGTCGCCGAACACGGGCGATACGCTGCCCTTCTTGGCGTCGACGGCCCATGCCACTGCTGCGTGGCTGTCGGCGATGCCTGCAATCTGGGGCGACGATACGGTGATCTGAGCGGGGATTGCGGAGTAGCCGGCGTCGGTTGCGTTTTTAACGAAATCGGCAGCGGTCTTGTTTTCGCTCACGTATTTCTGGAGAGCGGCCTGGAGGCTGTTGACGGTTGCGTTGGAGGGTTCGAGCGTGAAGCTTACCACGGCGAGGTCATAGACCGGAGCGGCGGCGTCGCGTTTGCTCACGCGGAAGATGCGTCCGCCCTGCTGCGTGGTGTCGGGAGCGAAGAATTTGCCGATCTCGGCAGTTTCGATCATTTCCTTGACCGAAGCGTAGTTCGGGTCGATGAGCGACACCTCGATGTCTTTCTGCGACGAGGCTACAGCCGGATTTGCGGCGATGGAGTCGAACGATGCGCCGGCGTTGAGCTGAGCCACGAGGGAGTCTACGGCCTGACGGTTGCCCTGCACGGCGATGAAGTCGATTGTGGCGCCGTCAATTTCGCTGGGTTTGCCGAGGAGTTTGGCAATGGTGTAATCGTTGCCTACCTGATTGACGAGTTTGGCCGAGCCGATGGCGGCGGAGTCGGCGAAGCTCTTGAGGCGGGGCTGCGATTCGAGCGACTTGGAGGTGAATTTCTTGCGGTCAACAACAAATTCGGGCATGTCGGCGAGGCCCTGGGTTTCGGGCTGGGCGTTGAGCGCGGCCACGGCTGCTTCGATTTTCTGAATGCCCTTGAGCTGGTCGTCGTTGGAGGGGACGATGTCGACGGCTATGTAGTTTACGGCGAAGAGATCTTCGTCGAGAGCGTAGCGGTTGCGCTCCTTGTTGTAAGCGTCGCGCAGTTCGGCGTCGGTCACTTCATATTTGGCGTCGTCGAGCGAGGCAAAGTCTTTCTTTGCGTAAACCACGTGGGCTGTGGCTGCATTTTCGTCGTAGAGCGCCTTCTTGTCGAGGTCGTTGGCGGTGAGGGTGCCGCTGAAGAGGGTCTGGAACTTCTGCTGGAGCAGCATCTGCTCAACCTGCTTCTCAAGTCCCACCCAATATTGCTGGAGCTGCACTGCCTGCTCCTGGGGAATTCCGTATTTGCCGGGGTTGTAGGCCATGTCGTGGAGAGCCTGGGCGGATTCGGCGCCCATCTGCTGCTGCACCATGCGGTCGACATAGGCCGAGTTTTCGCCTACCATCATCGAGGTGAGTTCCCCGTCGGTCACCACAATGCCGAGATCCTTTATTTCCTCGTTGAAGAGGGCTTCGGTAATCATGGCGTCGAGCACCTGCTGCTGAATCACGGCGTTGTCGATGTTGCGGCCCTGCATCTGCTGGGTGGCTTCCTGCACGCGGCGCTGGAAGTCCTGAACGTCGATTTTCTGTCCGCCAACCTTGGCGATAGTAGTCCCGGTGCCGAAAAGCGTGCGGCCCGAGGTAAAGAAGTCACCGATGATAAACGCTAAAAGCGCGGCACCGATGATGATGAGCAAGAGCACTGACTTGCTGCGGATTTTTTCTAATGTTGCCATTCTAAGTTATGTGGTTTTTATTTATTTTCCGATTGGTTTGTAAGGCAAGAACCGACCTTCCGGGCGCATTGCTGCGGCGGGAGGCCGTTTTTCAATCGTGCAAAGATACAATAAAAAAGCAAGTTATCAAAAAACTGACCTTATTTTTGAAAATTTTCACCGTTTTCAGCGCCGGAGCCGAGGCATCGCGGCTCCGCGGCTCGCCTCGATAGGGGGGGAGGGCGGCGCTGTCACACAGCTGCGCTCCGCTCCGCAGTGGGACAACAATCTCCTCAAAAAATCAAGGCGAGCGGCGGAGCTTTTTATTTTGTAATTACATGATAAAATGTTTATATGCAGCGTGTTGTAGGGGCGCTATATTTAGCGCCCGAAGAATCAAAAGCATGTTCCAACCGGAACAATATGATGCTGAAAGAAAATGCCCGGACTCAGCGGGCGCTAAATATAGCGCCCCTACAATATTCCAATTATCAATCATTTATTGTATTATCGCAACATCGCTATTGGCGGCGCTGCACCGGCAACTGTATTCTGTTTACAGGCTTATTTATGCCGCGGAGGTGAAGAATCACGCCTGTACATTGACACTCAGCCAGTTATATCAGTATGACGATAAACTTGCCAAATGGAAACGCCATTGATTCGTGGAGTCCTGAACATTGTCTTCAATTTTCAAAGTATTTTTTAATGAAACGTGTCGTAGGGCTAACTTGCAAATTGTAGTTAAAATATTTGTAAATAACAAAAATAGAAACTAACTTTGCCCTTTGAAATGTCAAGTTGTTTCCGAGAGGCGGTTTCCAACAGCAAGCTTCAAAAACATCCCCGCTCTCTCCTCGGCATCCATCCGCAGCTCTGCAGAGCGTCCGGAATCAGTAGCGCAGCTTGACTCAGTTCGTTTTTATAGTTCATCATTTTATAACTAAGGTATGAAGAAACTTTACTCATTTGCTCTCGCAGCTCTCGTGGCTCTCTCAGCCGCCGCTGCTCCCGCGACTAAAGTTACGGCTACCCGCACGCTCGACACTCAGAACGTTATGCAGGCCGTTGAATCCAGCCGCACCTTCAAGACTCTCGAGACTTCCGACCTCCAGAGAATGAAAGCCCCCCGGAGCGCCAAATCGCTCCTCAATGCTAAGAAAGCCGCATCGCGTGCCGACGAGGAACCCACAGCTCCCGTACGCCCCGACTTCAAGACCCTCGAGTTCGGCGACTGGGCCGATGCTGGAACCTGCAACGTCAATCTCGGTATTTTCGGTAATTTCGACAAGCAGAACAACTTTACTCCCGCTTATCAGATCGCTCCTCAGCTGAATGTAGCAATGCAGGAACGTGTCTGCAAAACCAATGCCAACATCAAGCAGATTGTTCTTAAAAACGTTTCGTTCGGCAACTATTTCGAAACGCCTGTAGATCTTACTCTCGACTGCCTCTTCGACGAGAGCGGCGATGCTATAGTATGGTTCCATACTAATATAGGCCAGCTTGATTTCAACGACGGCAATGGCGGTTCCGTGACATTCGATGTATACTTCACCGATATGTATACTATGTTTATGGACGGCGGTTATGATCTTGACGTTGAAGAGCAAATATATTACTACGACTCGTCGTTCTATCGCGCTCTTACAGGTGAGTTCACTCTCTCATCCATAATGAGCTTGCCTAATACCGGTTCCGACCACTGGTCCTACTGGGTTGAAGCCTACAGGAGTTCTGACATTACCCGCATCGGCAGCGAATACAAAAACCTCGATTTCGACATCGAAGACCTCGAGATCGTAAAAGAAAACGGCAAGGCATATATGAAATTCAATGCCGGTCTCAACGACCTGTCGTTTGTATGGTACGCTGTAAAGGACGCAGCATACGCTCAGACAACCTCCACCCGCACATGGGCTATGGGTGTGGCTCAGGGAACAGACACCGATTATGAGGAAATCACCAAGGACGGTGAAGTAAAAATTGAAATTCCAAACGCTGAAAAAGGCTACTACTATCTCTATTTCCTCACAGCTTACGGCAATTCGCTTGAGAGCTACGGCGGGAGATATGCATATTATGACCCCGATTGGGATCTCTACGGAACCGCTACCTATTTCGATCCCTTCTGCTATGGCTTCTTTGGCCTTGGTAACGCAGCAGGTCCGTACATTCCGGAATTAAAGGTTGATGTTGAGAAAAACAATCAGAAAGAGGGCTATTACCGTATTGTAAATCCTTACGCAACTTTCCGTCAGACACAATGGGGAAGTGGTGCTGATGTCAACCTTCTGGTATATTCGCCTACTGCCGGCGAAGACAATAATCTCTATTTTAATGTAGACGATAAGGGCAACGCCTATATCGAATCCTTCTCCACCGGCCTGATCTGGGCATTCTTGGATGACGAAGGTGAAGAGGTGGACATTCCTCTTACAATGGGCGCTATGGCCAACGATGATATCGAGAGCGAGGGATCTTACGACGCTGCTATCGCCGCTTATCCCGAAGACTTCGGTACTTTCAAGGAGGGCGTTCTTTACTTCCCCTGCGACATGAGCGAGGCCGATAAAGAGAACTCTGACTATTATACTCCTCTTTACTTCGCCCTTACGAAGGACAACTCGTTCAATATCTTCTTCGACCAGCCCATTCTCAAGATGGATGATTCGGCTATCCGCGATATTGTAAACGACGCTGCTGTCGACGCCAATGCTCCCGTTGAATACTTCAACCTCCAGGGCATCCGCGTTGCCAATCCCGAAAACGGCCTCTATATCCGCCGCCAGGGCCGCACCGTAAGCAAAGTCCTCGTTAAGTAAAACGAATTTCCCCTATATCCTTATAAAAGCTGCCGCGCACCCCGCGGCAGCTTTTTTTGGTTCGCCCCCGCACGGAATGATAAAGTTAAGATATTGAAAATCAGTAGGGGCGATATACTTAGCGCCCGCTGTGTCAGGGCATTTTTATTTTCCCGCAGCGGGGACTGCTTTCGACCGACCGGGCGCTAAGTATAGCGCCCCTACCCGCTTATGACCATGTTAGTTCTCCAAGCCGTAATATGCAGTATATCAGTAAAATAGTACGGACGTGATTCTTCACGTCCACCCCGTCATATTCGCCCGATAAATGCATTTTTCGCGGTGGACGTGAAGAATCACGTCCGTACTATACGGCTGGTAATCCGCATATTACCTGCGCGAATGAGCGCCGGAGGCGCAGGGTCTCTCAAACCCACTGCGGAGCCTTGATTATCAGGCAGTTTACACCCGCAGATAAATTTTCATGAAAAATTATTTTTTATGTTGTACAACATAATTCAAAAACATTTTGTAACTTTGCAGCGTTGAATAAGAGAAAGCTGATTTTATTACATACAGCATCACATCAGAGTTTTTAGGTAATATTAAGGTTATTAGGTTTTAGGTTTTATTTATTTATTATTTGTGTTATGCATAGTTTAATTAAGAAGATGGCAAAGTTGTTTAAAACAGCCAACTATTGCCTGGCAAGCGCCGAGGTTTACCTGAATGAGGCTAACCGCAAGTAAGTCGCTTAGATTTATCATTTACAAACCGGAGCGTTCCTTGTTGAAAGGAGCGTTTTTTTATGCCTTTACGGGAAGTGGGATCAGTCGGACGGATCGGACATGTCCGGCGTTCTCTTTCTGCAGAGTAAAAGACAGAATATCAGATAATTGTACGGACGTGATTCTTCACGTCCACCGCGAAAAATGCATTTATCGGGCGAATATGACGGGGTGGACGTGAAGAATCACGTCCGTACAAATTCCTAAGACTCAGTATATTATAAATTCCATCAATGTTCCTCAGGCTATAATTGACGCCTTGTCCGAGATGTTCTTTCCCGGGGGCGGAAAGTTAAATTCAGTCAATCTTATAGCGCTTTTTGCTTGCGGGGGCTGCTTTTCGGCTGATTTTTATTACCTTTGCACTTAATTTGTAAACCTCTAAGGACGATGATGACCCATATCTCACAACGTGTGCAGTCGCTCGCAGTGTCGGCGACCCTTGCAATGTCGCAGCGCTCGGCCGAACTCAAGGCTCAGGGCGTAGACGTGATCAATCTTTCGGTGGGTGAGCCGGATTTCAACACTCCCGACCACATCAAGGAGGCGGCCAAGCGCGCTATCGACGAAAATTACTCGTTCTATACGCCCGTGGCCGGCTATATGTCGCTGCGCAAAGCCATATCCGAGAAGCTTTCGCGCGAGAACGGCGCCGAGTTCGCACCGGAGCAGATTGTGGTGTCGAACGGAGCCAAGCAGGCTCTGTGCAACGTTATACTCGCCACCATCAATCCCGGCGACGAAGTGATCATACCGATGCCGGCGTGGGTGAGCTACGTGGAGATGGTGAAACTCGCCGAGGGAAAGCCCGTGGCGGTAATCACGGGCATCGACGACGATTTCAAGGTCACACCCGAAAAACTCGAGGCTGCCATCACTCCGAAAACACGCATGGTGATGCTCTGCTCGCCGTCGAACCCCACCGGCAGCGTCTACACCGGCGAGGAACTCGCCGCGATAGCAGAGATGCTCGCCAAATATCCCGAGGTGATGGTGCTCGCCGACGAAATCTACGAGCATATACTTTTCAGTGGAAAATTCACCTCGATGGCGTCGTTTAAGGCGATAGCCGACAGGGTTATAATAGTAAACGGCGTGTCGAAAGCCTACGCCATGACCGGCTGGCGAATCGGTTACTGCGCCGCCCCGCAGTGGCTTGCCAAAGCCGTCACGAAATTGCAGGGTCAGTACTCGTCGAACGCATCGTCGATCGCGCAGAAGGCCGCCGAGGCCGCATATACCGGCCCGCAGGACTGCGTGGAGGAGATGAGAAAGGCGTTTGAGCGCAGGCGCGACCTCGTGGTGCGGCTCGCCCGCGAGATTCCGGGTCTGAAAGTCAACATGCCGCAGGGAGCGTTCTACCTCTTCCCCGAGGTGAGCGCCTATCTGGGCAAGACGGCGCCCGACGGCAGCAAGGTAGCCACCTCGGGTGATCTCGCCATGTATCTGCTCACCGAGGCCCACGTGGCCACCGTAGACGGCGCGGCCTTCGGAGTAGAGGGCTACATCCGCCTGAGCTACGCGACTTCCGACGACAATATCCGCGAGGCCATGCGCCGTATAGCCGAAGCGCTCCGGAAACTGAAATAATCATTACATATATATCTATCCCGATGGATTTTATTGAAGAACTTACCTGGCGCGGCATGATCCACCAGATGATGCCGGGCACAGACGAACAGCTCAAAAAAGAAATGACTACGGCGTATCTGGGCATTGATCCCACCGCCGACTCGCTCCACATAGGCCACCTCGTAGGGGTGATGATCCTCAAACACTTCCAGCGCTCGGGCCACAAGCCCATAGCCCTTGTAGGCGGCGCCACCGGCATGATCGGCGACCCCTCCATGAAGAGTCAGGAGCGCAAGCTTCTCGACGAGGAGACTCTGCGCCACAACCAGGAGGCCATAAAGAAGCAGCTGTCGAAGTTTCTCGACTTCGACTCCGACGCTCCCAACGCCGCCGAGATGGTAAACAACTACGACTGGATGAAGAACTTCTCGTTTCTCGACTTCATCCGCGACGTGGGCAAGCATATCACCGTCAACTACATGATGGCGAAGGATTCCGTGAAGAAGCGCCTCAGCGGCGAGTCGCAGCAGGGCATGTCGTTCACCGAATTCTCCTACCAGCTCGTGCAGGGCTACGACTTCCTCACACTTTATAAAGAGAAAAACTGCCGTCTGCAGCTCGGCGGCTCCGACCAGTGGGGCAACATCACCACCGGCACCGAGCTCATACGCCGCACCACCGGCGGCGAGGCGTTCGCGCTGACCTGCCCGCTCATCACCAAGGCCGACGGAGGCAAATTCGGCAAGACCGAGAGCGGAAACGTGTGGCTCGACCCGCGCTACACGTCGCCTTACAAGTTCTACCAGTTCTGGCTTAATGTGAGCGACGCCGACGCCGAGAAATACATCAAGATCTTCACTTTCCTTTCCAAGGAAGAAATCGAGGAACTCGTGGCGCTTCAGGCTCAGGATCCCGGCCAGCGTCCGCTGCAGCGGCGCCTGGCGAAGGAAATCACCACCATGGTGCATTCCGCCGAGGATTACGAGGCCGCCGTGGAGGCGTCGCAGATTCTTTTCAGCAACAAGGCCGGCGAGATTCTGCATAAAATCGACGAACCCACGCTGCTGGCGGTGATGGAAGGCGTCCCCACGTTCGACATTCCGCGTCAGGCCGTAGCCGACGGCGTAAAGCTCGCCGACCTCCTCACCGACCTCGCGCCCGTGTTCCCCTCGAAGGGCGAGATGCGCAAAATGGTTCAGGGCGGCGGCGTCTCAATCAACAAAGAGAAGGTGACCGACCCGTATGCGGCAGCCGATCTGTCGCTGCTGCTCAACGACAAGTATATTCTCGTACAGCGCGGCAAGAAAAACTACTTCCTGCTGATCGCGAAGTAATTTAGAATTTAGAATTTAAAATTTAGAATTTAGAATTAAGCTCTCGGAAAGCCTGATTCTAAATTCTAAATTTTTAATTTTAAATTCTTTTGGATTTTGCTTTTTTTGTTTTATTTTTTGGCGGAAGGCGGTCAGGGCACGGAGTGGGAATGTTGTAATTTTACGTTTGGAAATCAATACAAAAACCAACCGTGAAAACTATATCATTATTTCTTGCCGCGGCTCTTACGGCAGCCGCCGCCCAGGGTGCGGAAACCGATACCCGCTGGGGTGATCTCGGCGACGGCACTTTTGCGAATCCCGTACTGAACGCCGACTACAGCGACCCGGACATGATCCGTGTGGGCGACAAATACTATCTCACCTGCTCCGAATTCCATTTCATGGGAATGGTAATTCTCGAGAGCGACGATATGGTCAACTGGAAAATCGTCGGAAAGGTGTTCGACAGCATCGACCTTCCCGGCTACAGTTCGATGGAGAAATACGGCGGCGGAACGTGGGCACCGGCCCTGCGCTACCACGACGGCAAATTCTGGATTTTCGTCTGCACCCCCAACGAAGGTCTTTTCATGACTCAGGCGGATAAGCCCGAGGGACCGTGGACACCTCTTCACTGTGTGAAAAGCGCGTCGGGCTGGGAAGACCCGTGCCCGCTGTGGGATGAAGACGGCAACGCCTGGCTCGGACGCAGTCAGCTCGGCGCCGGCCCGATTTATATCCACAAAATGAGCCCCGACGGCAAGAAGCTTCTCGACAACGGCAAGCTCGTGTATGAAGGCCCCGTGGCGGAGGGCACCAAGCTCTTTATACGCGACGGATGGTACTACATGAGTATTCCCGAAGGAGGCGTAGGCGGCGGCTGGCAGCAGGTGCTCCGCTCAAAGAGCATATACGGGCCCTGGGAGGGCAAGACGGTGCTCGAACAGGGCTCGACCAACATCAACGGCCCGCATCAGGGCGCGCTCGTCGACACCCCCGACGGCGAATGGTGGTTCTGCCACTTCCAGTCGACCGGCGCCCGCGGCCGCGTGATGCACCTGCAGCCGGTAAAGTGGCAGGAGGACGGTTTCCCGTTCATCGGCGAAGACTACGACGGCAACGGCATAGGCGAGCCGGTGAAAGTGTGCGCGAAGCCCAATACCGGGGTAAGCAACAAGCCTTCGCATCCGCAGACTTCCGACAGTTTTGACGGCCCGGAGATAGGCATTCAGTGGCAGTTCAACCATAATCCCGACAAGAGCCGCCTCTCGCTGACCGAACGCCCGGGCAGCCTCGCCATCCGCCCGCTCAAGGCGGCAAAGGCGCGCGAGTCGCGCAATCAGCTGACGCAGAAACTTATGGGCTACCACAGCGTGGCGACGGTAAAGATTAATTTCGCCGATATGAAGGTAGGCGACCGCGCCGGGCTCGAGGTGCTGGGCAATAAGTTCATGTGTCTGGGCGTGATGACCGAGCTGAGCAACGGCTCGCCCCGACATCTGCTCTACACTGAAAACAACGGTGTGGTGGCACGCAAGAAGAACATGACCTCCACGGGACAGGACTACGTGTGGCTCCGCGCCGACATGGACGCCGCAGCCAACAAGTTCCAGTTCTATTACAGCCTCGACGGCGAGAAATTCGTAAAGACCGGCGATCTCTTCGAGATGAACGACGGCGACTGGAAAGGCGCGCGCCCCGGTATTTACTCATATACGACAGCTGACGATGACTCCGCCGCCGGAACGGTCTATGTTGAGTCGTTCGATTACGATACCGACGGCCCCGGTTTACTCGGAATCGGGGAATCGGGTGTGGAGAATACCGTGGCCGACGTTGCTGCGGACAGCATCGACATCAAGGTCGAGGGCACAACCGTGGCGGTTGACTCAACATCAACGGCTTCGGTCAGATTCTTCACCCCCGACGGCCGTATGGCGCTCAGCGGCGTCACACCCGGCAGTTTCAGCCTCCCCTCGGGGCTTTATCTGCTCAGCGTCAGTTCCCCCGCGGCGTCGAAAACCGTAAAACTCGCCCTGAGATAACATTTTTTACCAATATAAGTAACAAAAGCGTCCTCTTCCGGGGATGCTTTTGTTGTATATTTGAATCTCAAAAAAACTCTTTAATCCTATAGCATGAAACACGTATCTCTCGCCGGCATGCTTGTGGCCGCCTCGGCGCTCGCAATTCCGGTACAGGCACAGCTCCACACCAATGAGGGGAAGCAATATCTGCTTTCGCAGGCTCCCGATCTGAGTCAGGAATTTCTCGATCTGAGCAACCATTATTTTTTCGCCGACTCGCTCGCGGGGTTCGACACCACCACCGGAACCGGCATTATCAAGTGGACGCGCCACCAGCTGATGCCGCGTCAGGCGTTCAATGCCAACACTTATCTGCATCAGCCGCTCAAGATGCTCGATTTTCCCGACACGGCTTACGACAACGATCCGGAGCTCAGCTTCACTGTCGAACCGGTGAATGAGTCGACAATCCGCGTGCGCATCTACACCTCGCCGGTGATTCCGAAGGATCCCGCCGACGATCCGATGCTCGCCGGCCCGGTGCCGTCGGACAGCAAGGACTGGCGCGTGAGCCGCAACGCTCAGGGCGACGTCACCTACGCATCGAAGGCAGGAAGCCTCACCATCGACCGCTATCCCTGGCGCCTTGTGGTGAAGGACGCCGCCGGGCGCGAAATGACCCGCACGCGGGTATGGTCTGACAACGATTCCACTCAGGTGAAGGTTCCGCCGTTTCTCTTCATGAAACGCGGCAGCGACAATTCGCGCGCCATCAATCCGGTGTTCAGCCTCGCTCCGGGCGAGGTGATATACGGCTGCGGCGAGAGCGCCATGCCTCTCGACAAGGCCGGTCAGAGACTCAATCTATTCGTAACCGACCCGCAGGGGCCGGAGACCCCCGACATGTACAAGCCGATTCCGTTCTTTATGTCGAACCGCGGCTACGGTGTGTTCATGCACACGTCGGCGCCTGTCACGGTCGACTTCGGGCAGTCGTATATCGGCTCGACAAAACTCTTCATGGCCGACGAAGTGGCCGACCTGTTCATATTCTTCGGCACTCCGAAAGAGATTCTGAGCGATTACACCTCGCTCGTAGGGCGTCCCGACATGCCGCCGCTGTGGTCGTTCGGCACGTGGATGAGCCGCATCACCTACTTCAGTGAGAAAGAGGGACGTGAAGTGGCGAAGAAACTGCGCGAGAACAAGATACCGAGCGACGTGATTCATTTCGACACCGGCTGGTTCGGCGTGGACTGGCAGTGTGACTACGAATTCGCGAAAGACCGCTTTGACAACCCCGAAAAAATGCTCTCCGACCTGCGCAAGGACGGTTTCCATACCTGCCTATGGCAGTTGCCCTACTTTACTCCGAAAAACAAGTACTTTCCCGAGCTTGTGGAGAAGAAACTCTACGTGAGCAACGGCCGCGGCGAGCTGCCTTACGAGGATGTGGTGCTCGACTTCACCAATCCCGAGACCGTAAGCTGGTATCAGGAGAAGATCGGCAGGCTGATAGGGCAGGGCGTCGGCGCCATAAAGGTGGATTTCGGCGAGGCCGCCCCGGTCAACGCCGTTTACGCCAACGGGCGCTCCGGTCTGTATGAGCACAATCTCTACCCCGTGAGATACAACCGCGCCGTTGCCGACGTGACACGCCGGACTTCGGGCGACAACATCATCTGGGCGCGCTCGGCCTGGGCCGGCTCGCAGCGCTATCCGCTCCACTGGGGCGGCGACGCCGCAACGACCAACACCGGTCTGCTCGGCACCCTGCGCGAGGGTCTCTCGCTCGGTGCGAGCGGTTTCAGCTTCTGGAGCCACGACATAGGCGGTTTCGTTACGGCGAGTCCTGAAAACCTATACCGTCGCTGGCTGCCTTACGGTTTCCTGACGTCGCACACCCGCGTACACGGCGCACCTCCGACCGAGCCCTGGGCCTACGGCAAAGATTTCACCGACTATTTCCGCAAATGCGCCGAACTGAAATACCGTCTGATGCCCTACGTCTACACGCAGGCCAAACTTTCGTCGGAAAACGGCTGGCCCATGATGCGCGCGCTTGCCATTGAGTTTCCCTCCGACCGCGGTGCCTGGAAAGTCGACGACGAATACATGTTCGGCTCCGATCTCCTCGTGGCTCCCATGCTCGAAGATGGTACCGAACGCGACGTCTATCTTCCCGGGGGTGTGAAATGGACAGATTACCAGACCGGAAAGGTGTATAATCCCGGTTGGAACCGTATAGCCACCGGCGAGCTGCCGATAGTGATACTCGTGCGCGACGGCGCTGCCATACCACACACAGAAGTGGCGCAGTCGACCGATAAGATAGACTGGAACAAGATTTCGTGGAAAAACTATGCTGTCGACGCTCCGTCGTCCACCGGCTACCTTTTCACACCCGCATCCACCGCGGTTGAGAAAAAGGAATTCCCGCGATAACAGCCACACCGCCGCAAGCGGAGATATAGCCTGAAACCCCGAAACCGTGACCCCGGTAGGGGCGCTATATTTAGCGCCCGCTGAGTCCTCGCATTTTCTTTAGGCGTCATATTCGCCTCGAAACCAGGGAAATGCTTTTGATTCGGCGGGCGCTAAATATAGCGCCCCTACTGCAAGCTGGTTACGCCGCTGTGTTTGTGATGATTCGCGCGAATAGTAGGGCCGCTCGGCTCGGGCGGCCGCCCTCCGCGACGATTTCGCGCGAAATAGCCCCGGTTGCAGCCGCTATTTCGAGCCGTAGAAGATACCTTTCCTGATGCGGCGGCGGTAGGTAAGGAAGTTGTCGAAGCATCCACCGGTGAGGAATGCAATGCCGAGGAACTCAAACCAGGCGTTGCCGGAGTCGGGGGTCTTTAACAGGTCGAAGAGGCGCACGACGGTGCAGGCGAGGCCGATGAGCGTCAGTGTGAATGAAATGTTTCTTCTGGTACGGTTACTGATTCTCATGATTTTTAGCTTTTATACTCGCAAAAGTAATAAATTTTCCGCGAAAAGCAAGTTTTACATAAAGACTGATGCGTACTTACGTGTATTCCGCAGAATATTTCGCGGTGGACGTGAAGAATCACGTCCGTACAATGCGCTGGCTATAAGTATGTTGCCTAAGGGATATATCACCGCCATATTCATTGAGTCCGCTGGTGTTCCGGGCATTGTTGGCGCGGGATCTGTAGGGACGGGAGGGGAGAGGGGATGCGTCGTTTGAGGGGGCGTTTACGGGCGTGGTTACGGGAGTTTCTGCTGTCTGAGGTTCCGGAGTTTCGGGTTCGGCGGGTTTTGGGGACTCTTTGCGTCGGGCGGCTGCTGCGCGGGCGATGGTAGAGCGGCGTATGGCCCGGTCGAGTTCAGGAAGCAGACGGTCGAAAATGGCTTTTGCTTTTCTTCCCAGGCCTGTTATCTTACCCTCGGGTCTGAGGTAGCTGCTCACGGCGGTGACGACCTGCTTGAAGGTGAAGGGGTCTATTTTGCATCCTGTCATGGAGTCGATGCAGTTTGAGATGATGGTGCAGTAGGCACGGTCTGACACTCGGTAAAGGTTTTGCTTTTTTGTGGCTTTCATTGTCGGTGTGTGTTTTGGTTTTCTGCCGCAAAGATAATACAGAATTTTGCGGAGACCATTGCGATAATGTCGCTTTTTTTAATCGGGGGTGAAAAATTTTTTAGACAGGGGAACAGGAGAAACAGAAGGATGAGAGAACGGGAGGAATGGAAAAATGTATTGATAATCAATGGTGTATGGGTATTGTAGCAGTCGCTTGGCAATTTGCATAAAAACAAATGATCCAAGCTACAGGACATTAGCGTATTAGCTAACTCTTAGAGGTTGTTTTTAAACAACCTCTTATTCTTCCGGTTTGTCGGAGCCGGCGGTGTAGGCGCGGGGGGTTATTCCGAAAATCTCTTTGAATGCCACGGAGAAATGGGATGGGTTGGCGAACCCGGTCGCGTAGGCCACTTCTGCGATGCTGAGTTTTTTCTCGCGGAGGAGGCGTGCGGCCTGGCGCATGCGTATGTTTCTGATGAAATCGCGTGCGCTCTGGTTGGTGATTTCTTTCAGGCGCCTGTTGAGGTGAACACGCGATAAGCCCACTTCGGCGGCAAGGCTTTCCACGCTCAGGTCGGGCGACGAAATGCGGGCGTTGACCACCGCCATGATTTTGCGCATGAGAATCTCGTCCTGCGAGCGCAGTTCTATCTTTTCCACTTTGTCTTCCTGCTCCTGCGAGCCGCTGTATTTCACTTTGAGAAGATGGCGGTTGGCGAGGAGGTTGGCTATTGTCATTTTCAATACTTCGGTATTGAACGGTTTCACCATATAGTTGTCGGCGCCGCTTTCGAGTCCTTCCTTCATTTCTTCGGCACTTGAGCGGGCGGATAGCAGGATTACGGGGATATGGTTGGTGTTGATGCCTTTCTTTATTTTGCGGGTGAAGGTTATGCCGTCCATGCCGGGCATCATAATGTCGCTTATAATGAGATCCGGGGCAGGCGATTCGGTGAGAACGGCGTCGAGAGCCTCCTCGCCGTTGGAAAAGGCCACGATTGTATAGGTGTCGCCCAGTTCGCGGCTTATATAAGCACGGATTTCGGGATTGTCTTCCACGACCATAATGCGGCCCCGGGGCCGGGCATGGGATGCCGCGGCCGCTTCGTCGGTGATTTCGTCGACCTCTTCTGCCGAAAGAGAGCGACCGATATCCGTAACCGGCTGTTTTTCTTCCGGCTCGGCGAGTTCGGCGGCGGTAAGATGGTCGGCTCCGCGCGGAATTCTGATCACAAACTCGCACCCCGGGCCGTCGTGACGGTTGTGAACCGATATGGAGCCGTGGTGGAGCAGCACGAGCGACTTGGCGAGGTGCAGGCCGATGCCGGTTCCGAAACTCGACTGCGTCACGGTGTTTTCCACGCGGTAGAAGCGCTCGAAAATGCGGTCGATTTCTTCGGGCGGAATGCCTATGCCGGAGTCGGATACCACAATCTGCACGTAGTTGTCGAGCGGTGGACGGGCGGCCGGGTCGGTTCCGGTTGTGAGCGACACGGTGATCGAGCCTCCGGCGGGAGTATATTTGAAGGCATTGCTGAGCAGATTCATGAGCACCTTGTCGAAATTGTTGAGGTCGAGCCACGCCGGAATATGCTCCTCGCTCGGCAGGAAAGAGAGTTTTATATCGTTTTCGCGGGCGAAAATCTCGAACGGCTGCATCACGTCGCGCACGAATCCCACCATATCTGTCTCGCGGAAGTGCATGCGCATCTGCCCCTTGTCGATGCGCCTGACGTCCATCAGCTGGTTTACAAGGCTCAGAATCCGCTGCGAGTTACGGTAAATCATCATGTAAACGGGGCGCAGAGCGCTGTCGCGACATGTGGCGATGAGTTTCTCGAGCGGATTGATGATGAGGGTCATGGGGGTGCGGATTTCGTGTGAGATGTTGAACACGAACTGCAGTTTCGCCTCGTTGATTTCCTCGGCCCGCTGAAGATCGAGTTTTTCAATCCGCTCGCGGTTGCGCATGCGCCAGTAGTGAACGGAAGCAAGCAGGAGCAGGACTATGAGCACCGAATATATGAGCCATGCCCACCATGACTGATACCAGGGGGGCAGAACGGTTACGGTAACGCTGCGTACGGCATCGGGGCTGTTGTCGCCGGCTACTTTGAACTGCAGCGTATAGGTTCCGGGGGTGATGTTGTTGAAAGTCACGCGGCTGTCGCCGGGCTGGGTATGCATCCACCGTTTGGATTGCTCGGGTATGCGATACTGGTAGATGATTTTGTCGGGATTGTCGAAGGTGAGAGTAGAGAAATGGAAGGTGAAAGTGTTGTCGCCCGGAGCGAGAGTGAAATGCTCTGTCTCGCTTACGCCGCCGGTGGTGACGCGGTGGCCGCCCGACAGGGTGGAGGCGTTGACGGGGGTTCCGAAAATGTCGAGCCGGACAATCCGCGGGTTGTAGGCTCTGACGTTTTCCTCTATGTCGTAGGGGTGGAAAGATGTGACACCGTGTGTGCCTCCGAAATAAATGGTGCCGTTGGGAGCGGTGCAGAAAGCTCCGTGGGTAAACTCGTTGCCCTGCAGGCCGTCGACAGCGTCGTAGGTCACGACAGCTCCGGTAGCGGGGGAGAAGCGTGCTATGCCGTGATAGGTGCTTACCCAGAGATTGCGTGCGGCGTCCTCCACTATTCCGCAAATCACGTCGTTGGGCATGCCGTCGGCGGTAGAAATCAGAGTAGTTTCGCCCGAGTTCGGATTGTAGCGCATAAGTCCGGCCACCGTACCGGCGCAGATCATTCCGTCTTGGTCTTCGGCGAGAGTATATGCGATCGGGCCTGTCAGAGGCGCCACAGGGGTAATTTTTCCGGAGCGTAGGTCGAGGCGGCAGACGCCGGAGAAAGTAGCGAGCCATACGGCAGAGTTACGGGCAATCATTATGCCGTTGACCCAGTCGCGGGTCACGATGTCGGGGCGTACGTCGCCCGAGCGGGGAGCCGCGCGGAACTGCCGTGTCTGCCCGGAAGCGGGGTCATAACGGAAAACGCCGTCGCCGAGTGTGGCGGCATATATTGCGCCGTCTGGCGCCACGGCGAGGCCGTAGATTCGCGTCCCGGCCAAAGCGGGAACATAGCTGACGCGCGACGTCGAGGGGTCGACCTGCGCGAGTCCGGCGCCATAAGTCCCGGCCCAGAGACGTCCGGCGGCATCCTCGGTCATCGATAGTACCGTGGCGGTCATCGGGATGTGGGCCCGACATTCGCCGGTTAGGCTGTAGATTCGGTAAAGTCCGTCGTTGTCGCAGGAAACCCACAGGTCGTTGTGCGAGTCGGTCTTCACCATCATCACGCATCCGGTTCCTATCGGATTGGCGCTCTGATGACGCCCCATGTAGCTGAACCTGAATCTATTGCGGGGGAGTAGGTACACACCGCGCTGGAAAATTCCGAGCCACAGATTGCCGTCGCGGTCGAGCAGAATGCGGTGCGTTTTTGAGTTGGCGAAATCGAGGCCGGGAGTGTCGAGCGGATAGTCTGAAACGGTGTTGTCGCGTATGATTTTCAGGCCGTTGCCATCGGTAGCCATAAGAATGCCGCTCCCATCGGCGTCGATGGCAAGATCCTGGACGGGATAGCCGGTGCATTGCGGGCCGGGAGGTGCGAAACTGTCGGCTGCGCGGTTGTAGGCCACAACCCCGCCATGATCGAGAATACCTACATATATATTACCCTGCTGATCCTCTTCGATGTCGGAAATCTTCATCCCGGGGAGGTCGGCGGCGCCATATCCGCGCACGGTACCGCTTGCGGGGAAATAGCGGCATAGGCCGGAGCTTTCCGTTCCGATCCACAGCACGTGGTCGCGATCTTCGTGCATGCATGTAATGTAGTCGCTTCCAACGAGCCGGGTCACTTCGTCGAGTCTTATGGCGCGCTTTCCGTCGGGCTCGAGCCTGAAGATGCCGTTTCCGAGAGTCGCAATCCACAGTTCGCCGTCCGACAGTTCGAGGATGGCGGCCACGTGGGGATAGACGCGCTCGCTGCGGCTGAACATCGGAATTTCTACAAGCGAATCGCCGGCGCGGTCGAACACCATCAGACCGTTGATACAGCCTACGCGCAGCGAGTGGTGACGGTCTTCGTAGACGGTGCGTACGTAGTTGCTCTTAATCGAGCCGGGCCGTTCGGAGTCGTTGAGATAGATGGTGAATCCCGTTCCGTCGGTTCGGTTCAGGCCGTATTCGGTGGCCACCCATACGTAGCCCTCGCTGTCCTGCATGATATGGTTTATGAGCGACGACGACAGTTCGTTGTCGGGTGTGAAGAGCCGGCCGCGCTGGGCAGATGCCCCCGGCACGCTACAAAACATAAAAAGAGCAGCAATCAATAACGTCAGACGGAATTTCATGGCCGTAATATATCGTGGTATTTTTCACCTCGCCGCGTATCGGTAGAGTGCGTCGCAGCCGGTCGACGGCCGGAAATTTCTGATTTCCCGAATGCGGGTGAGAGGTTTTTTGGATAACTTGTTACAAATATACTAAAAATCTCTTAAAATGACGCATTCAGAAATTTTATGAGGGGCTAATTTTATGTTTTACAACATAAATGTTTCATACGCGATAATATGTGTTTCAAACAGAACATATGTTGTTTCCGGACTGCAAATAAATGCACCGCCGAATAAGGTGGAATCTCTTTATAATGTATAAATTTGCAACACCAAAAAACCAAAATAATGTTTAACCCGATTAATTAACCCTAAATCACCTGAAAAAAGAGACAAACCAATTACCTGACAAATCCGAAACTTAAATCAAAAACAACCTAAACTAATTAATCCACCAAAATTTTTAATTACTTTCATGAAGTGCACAGTAAAAATCCTGAGGCTGATGGCCCTCGTCATGTTAGTCATGACTCCGCTGTTGGCGTATTCCCAGAACATCACCGTGACGGGAAGTGTGCTCGATGAGGCGGGCGACCCGCTTATCGGCGCGACAGTGCAGCAGAAAGGTTCCGGCAACGGCATAGCCACCGACATTGACGGAAACTTTAAGCTGAGCGTACCCAAAAATGCCACTCTCGTGATTTCCTATGTGGGCTACACCACCCAAAGTGTGGCCGTGGACGGACGGACAAACATCACCGTCACCCTCAAAGAAAACGCAGAAGTACTTGACGAAGTCGTAGTAGTAGGCTACGGCCAGATGAAGCGCAGCGACATGACCGGATCGGTAGTGTCGGTGGGCGACGCCGCAATCAAAAAGTCGGTTCCCACGAGTATCGACCAGGTGCTCCAGGGCCGCGCGGCCGGTGTGAACATCCAGGCCAACTCCGGTACTCCCGGCGCGTCGACCTCCATCCGTATCCGCGGTATCAACTCGCTCAACGCGACCAACCAGCCTATCTTCGTAATCGACGGTGTTGTGATAGACTCCGCTACCGACGATGAATCGTCGAACCCCCTGTCGGCCATCAACCCGAGCGATATCGTTTCGATGGATATCCTCAAGGATGCATCTGCAACCGCTATATATGGTTCGCGCGCGTCGAACGGTGTGATCATGATCACCACCAGGCGCGGTCAGGCGGGTCTCGCCACCGTTACTTACGACGGATACGTAGGCTGGCAGGAAATGCCCAAGAAATATGAGATGCTCAATCTCCGCGAATATGCCGAGCACCACAACTACCGCGCCAACGTGCTGAAACTTCTCGATCCTTCGAGCGCATTTGTGCGTCCCGAACTCCTCGGCGAAGGCACCGACTGGCAGGACGAGCTTTTCCGCAAGGCATTCATGACGAGCCACAACATCTCGGTTGCCGGCGGCAATGAGAAAACCACCTACGCATTCTCCGGCGGTTATCTCGATCAGGACGGTATCGCGGTAGGTTCCGGCTTCCGCCGTCTGTCGCTCCGCTCCAACATCGACACCCAGATCAAGACATGGCTCAAGGGAGGTGTCAACTTCTCGTTCTCCGAAACGAAGCAGAACGTAGGTACCGACAAGAGCACCATCATGAGCGCCCTGCAGCAGCAGCCCACCGTGGCTCCTACTTCGGCCGACGGCTCTTTCGACGGCCCTGAAGACGTGTGGATGCCCGACAATCCCCTGGGTATGGCGGAAATCGTGACCAACAACAACCGTAAGACCAACTTCCGCTTCAACGTTTACCTCGAGGCCACCCTCACCAAAGGTCTTACTCTCAAAACCGAGGCATCGGGCGACTGGAACTACAACAATTACTATTACTACATGCCCGACTACCAGTTCGGCGTAAAGACCCAGGACATCCGTACCTCGCGCTGGACAAAGACCAACACGAAATACTGGTCATGGCGCAACATTCTGACCTACAACCGCACCTTCAACAAGGTTCACTCCATCAACGTGATGCTCGGTCAGGAAATGAGCCACTTCAACTGGGAAACCCAGCAGAGCACGGCAACCGGTTTCCTCACCAACTCCACCCCGGACCCCTCGGCAGGCGACATCACCACCTCGACAGGTATCGGCTACAAGAACGCCAACTCCATGCAGTCGTATTTCGGACGTGCATTCTACTCCTACGACGACCGCTACCTCCTCACCGCCACCATCCGCCGCGACGGTTCTTCGAAATTCTCCGAAGGCAACCGCTGGGGCTGGTTCCCCTCGGCAGCCATCGCATGGCGTGCTTCGCAGGAATCGTTCCTCCGCGACGTAACCTGGCTCAACAATGCCAAACTCCGCGCAGGCTGGGGCGCAACGGGTAACCAGAATGTGGCCGACTGGGCTACAATCGCCCTCCTGAGCTACAAGACCACACCGTGGGGCACCGGCGTACTGACCGGCAACACTCCCGCTCCCGATCTGACATGGGAAACCACCCACTCCTACAACTTAGGCGTTGACCTCGGTTTCCTCGACAACAGAATAGAGCTCGTGGCCGACGTCTACTACAAAAAGACAAAGAATCTTCTTCTGCAGGTTCAGCTTCCCGCCTTCCTCGGCTCCAAGGGTCAGGGCTCCGCATCGAATCCCTGGGACAACATCGGTTCTCTTGAAAACAAGGGCTTCGAGCTTACCTTGAACACCACTAACATCACCAACCGCAACTTCCAGTGGACATCGAACCTCACCTTCTCGCTCAACCGCAACAAGGTGGTTGCTCTCGACACCGAGACCGCAACACTCGAGAAGACCTTCCAGACCGGTTCGTACAACCACGTGGTCACCCGCACGGTAGTGGGCGAACCCATCGCCCAGTTCTGGGGCTACAAGGTGATAGGCCGTTTCGACGAGCCCACCGACTTCTATTATAAGGATAAGGACGGCAACGTGAAGCAGGTGGCAATTCCCGCCGGCAACACTATCGCCGAAAGCTCCACCTGGCTCGGCGACTACATCTACGAGGATAAGAACGGCGACGGCGTGATCGACGCCAACGACGCCCAGTTCATCGGCAACCCCGAGCCCAAATTCACCTGGGGCTTCGGCAACAACTTCTCGTGGAAAGGCATCGACCTGTCGGTATTCTTCACCGGTTCCTACGGAGGTAAGATCCTCAACATGACCCGCATGTTTATCGAAGATCCCCGCACCAACGGCAATATGCTCCGCTCGTCGCTCAACTATGCCAAGATCGGTCTGATCGATCCCAACGGACCGGCCGACGACTTCCGCAATCTCCACGTGATCAACGCTTCGGAGACAATCATGCCGGCAGTACAGAAGAGCAACGCCAACAATAACTTCACCCAGGTGAGCGACCGCTTCATCGAGGACGGCTCCTATATCCGCCTCCAGAACATCTCGCTCGGCTATACATTCCCCCGCCAGTGGATGCGCAAGATTTTCCTTGAAAACGTGCGTGTTTACATGAACATCCAGAATGTCCACACCTGGACCAAGTACAAAGGTCTCGACCCCGAAGTGGGCGCAATGTACGGCGACGCACTGATGACCGGCCTCGACTACGGCCGCTATCCTTCGCCCCGCATCTACACTTTCGGTCTCAATGTCTCCTTCTAATCTTCAAAAATGAGAACAACAATGAAAAACAAAATATTAATTCTCGCAGCGCTGGCAGGTGCTTCGGTCATGTTCTCGTCGTGTGAGGACTATCTGGACCAGACTAACACCTATCAGGCCAACCCCGAGACATTCTTCGACAGCGACGAAGCTGTATCATACGCCACCGCTCCGCTCTACAACTACGTGTGGAACGACTTCAACGGCAAATTCTACTACAGCGTGGGCGACGGACGAGCCAACAACCTCACCGCCCGCTGGAGCGACTATATCTACCCCTACACCAACTTCACCGAGACAGCCAACTCTCCCGGTCTGGAGGACGCCTGGGGCGCATTCTACTCCGTTGTGGCCCAGAGCAACAACACAATCAACAACATCGCCCAGAAATGCGGGCCGGCCGTCAGCGAGCAGGCACGCATCCAGGGTATGGCCGAAGCACGCTTCATGCGCGGCCTCGCCTTCTGGTATCTCGGCTCCGTGTGGGGTAAGGCAATCATCTATACCGACACTCAGGAAGCCGCCCGCAACGTGGTTCGTCCCGCCAACCGTCTGGAAGACGTGATCGAGTTCGCCATCCGCGACATGGAGTACGCCGCCGCCAACCTCTCGCCGGTTCAGGCCAATCCCGGCCGCGTGACCTGCTACAGCGCCTACGGTATGCTGTCGCGCTTCTACCTCTCAATGGCCGGTCTTACAACAGAAGGACAGTACGACGGTACAAACATCGCCACCGATCACAACCGCGGTACCCGCAATCCTTACTATCTCGACCTCGCAGCCAAAGCCGCGCTCAAGAGTATGGAAGGCCCCTACGAACTTATGCCGTCCTACGGCGACCTGTTCACTGTAGAAAAATGGAACAATAACTCGGAGTCTGTGTTCCAGCTCCAGTGGCTCCAGGGTTCCACCGACGCAATCGGCTGGGGCGCCGCCAACTCCATCTCGGCATTCTTCTCCTGGTCTACCATGGTAGGCGAGACCAACTGGGGTAACGCCACCTATGCTTCTTACGACATGGTACGCACCTACAAGCCCGAGGACTTCGCCGTGCGCCGCCACTACACCATCGCCACCGTGGGCGAGAGCTATCCCCAGCTCAACAAGAAGGGCGGAGGCTACACCTACAACGTGACTGAAACCGGCTACGAGAACAAGTGCAACGTGGTGAAGCACGTAATCGGCAAACTCGACGACAACGGCCAGAGCTACCAGCAGTCGAGCGGCGTCAATACCTACATGATGCGTCTCGCCGAGGTCTATCTCAACTACACCGAGGCCGTCATGGGCAATAATTCAACCCTCACCGGCGAAGACAATCTCAAGTACTTCAATCTCGTGCGCACCCGCGCGAAAGTTCCGGCGAAATCCTCCATCACCTACGAGGATCTGCGCTACGAACGCCGCATAGAGCTCGCTTACGAAGGCCAGTACTGGTACGATCTGCTCCGCCGCAGCTACTATCAGGAAGAAGAGGTGATCGGTTATCTCAACTCGCAGGAGCGCAATGCCGGCTACGAGTGGGATGAGAATGAAATCTGCCAGTATGCCAAGACCGGCGACGGCACCGGAGTCTCCACCGCCACCAAACAGCATCTTACCTTCCCCGTTTCGAACGTCGATCTCACCCGTAATCCCAAGCTCAAGGACGAGCCTGTGGCCTACGAGTTCCCCGAGCGCGAAATCGAGACTTCAACCCTGTTTAATTAATGTATACAAACTACTGAAATTATGAAATTCCAATATATAGCGGCTGCCGCAGTGCTTCTGGCGGGTTTCACCTCGTCGTGTAACGACGACGACGCCTACTTCGAGAGCGATGCGCAGAAAACGCCAATGAAGATAACAAAGGTGTATCTGGAAGACTACAAGTCGTCGGTACCCGACCGTGAGGTGGAATTCGCGCGCCTCGGCCAGATGCTGCGCCTCGAAGGCTCCGGCTTCTATGGTGTGAAGAAAGTGTATATCAACGGCTACGACACTTATTTCAACCGCGCCTACGTGAGCGACGGCTCCATGATTGTGTCGATCAACTCCAAGACCCCCGTCAGCGACTGCGACGAGAGCGTCCGCAACACTATCCGCCTCGTCAAGGATGGCGACAACGAGTTTGTCTACACCTTCCTTATCCGCAACGGTTACTCCATTATTGAAAACATCAGCAACACGCTTCCTCAGCCCGGTGAAACCGTCACCGTTACCGGCACCTACCTCCACGAGACCTCCAAAATCACCCTCCCCGGCGGTATTGAAGTGACCGAAGGTATCGTCAACGACGAAGACGGCGAGTGGTTCACCTTCGTAATGCCCTCAGGCGTGACCGAAGGCGGCCCCATCATTTCCGAGAGCCCTAACGGTATCACCCAGTCGCCCGCTTACTTCAACGAGCGCCGCGGTCTGCTCATAGACTACGATACCGAAGGCCAGCAGGGAATGTGGGGCGGCAAGGACGACGACGGCAACATCAAGCCAGGCGCCTCGATGATCTACACCGAGGATCTCGTCGACGACCCCGCCGGTACCGGCCGCGGCAAATGCGCTCCTCTCGTTCCGCAGCGTCTGTTCGACGAGGGCGGCATAGCTGCCGGAAAGCCGCGTGCTGCCGAAATGCAGACAGTGGGCGACGGCAACAAGTCTTGGGAAGACTGGACACGCATGACCGACTTCATCCCCGCCGAGACCCCCGTGAGCGAAATCGCCCTTCAGGTCGACGTATACTGTCCCGAACCCTGGACCATCGATCTCGGAGGCCAGATTCAGGTGCAGCTTATCAACAACTATAACTTCGCAGGCATAGGCAGCGACGATGACAACAAAGGTAACCTGACCTACATATTCGCACCCTATCTCTCGACAGGCAAAGGCGGTGAGGCCGTTCCGTTCTTCACGACCGGATGGCAGACACTCACCATTCCGATGGCCAATATCAACAAGTATGCTGATCTCCTCGCCGATCCCGAGGCTCAGGCTCCTACATTCCAGATGGTTATCGACGACCGCAACGCCGCTACCTATCCCAACTTCGGTGTGGGCTTCGTCAACAGCGACTTCGACTACACCAATGCCGCCGGCGAGAAAGTCACTCTGAAATCGAGCGTATTCACCGGTCCTTCTGTCTATTTCGACAACTGGCGCGTGGTGCCCTATAAGGCATTCGTCCCCAGCGATTACGAAGAACCCGAAGATGAGGAATGATTTACGGAAGTATGTTTTAAACAAAGATTAAAATTATGAAATTCAATAAGATATTACTACCGGTAGCAGCTCTCTCCCTGGTTTTCGCCGCTTGCGACGACCAGATAATGGAGTGGCGCGACGGCGACCCCTCGGTCACCGGAGCCGACATCCCGATGGAGCTCAAGGAGAAGATTGCCACCTACGACGTCATCAAAAATTACATGGCGCAGTACCACCCCAACGTGGACATCACCATCGGCATGGGCCTCAACGATTTCCTCGAGAATGAGGCATACCGCCAGGTTGTGCTCGACAACTATCAAGGCGTAACCTTCGGCAATGCCATGAAGCACCAGTCGATCGTAAGCGCCACTGGTAAATACAACTGGAGCACTGTCGACCAGTTCCTCGCCATGAACACCGGACTGAAACTCCACGGCCACAACCTGCTCTGGCATACACAGCAGCAGCAGACCTACATGAAATCGCTCATCGCCCCGAAGCTCATCCAGGAGCAGACGGGAGGCGGAGACGGCATTGCCAACGTGCTGGTAGGTGACGCCAACAACTTCGACGGCGGCACAACCGGCGGCTGGGGCTCATGGGGTTCCAACAAGGAATCTGCCGACGTAGTAGCAGGAGCCGGAGTCGACGGCACAGCGGCCCTCGTTCTCAAGAGCAAGGAAGACGGTCAGGCCTATCAGGCTCAGTGCGCCTATACCTTCGACACTCCCCTCAAGGTGGGTGTGGAATATAAGATCTCCTTCAAGGCAAAATCTTCTTCAGCCGCAGGCTATCTCCAGTTCCAGTATCAGAACGGCACGACCTACGGAGCACAGGGTGGCTACACTGACTTCAACGTAGGTACTGACTGGATGACCTGCGAGGTGGTGTTCACCGTTCCTGAGGAAAACGAGAGCGCAAACCGCATTATCCTCAACTTCGGTAAAGTTGGCGCCACATATTATATAGACGACATCCGTTTCGGCGAATATACCGAACCGGTTGCCGACCCGATGGAGAACGTTCTCGTAGGCGACGCCAACAACTTCGACGGCGGCACAACCGGCGGCTGGGGCTCGTGGGGCGGCAACAAGGAGTCAGCCGAAGTTGTGGAAGGCGTCGGCGTTGACGGCACCCCCGCTCTCGTACTTACGAGTAAGGCCGACGCCAACGCTTATGAGGCCCAGTGCGCCTATACTTTCGACGTTCCCCTCGAAATCAATACTCCCTACATCATCCAGTTCCAGGCGAAGTCTTCTTCTGCCGCGGGATACCTTCAGTTTCAGTATCAGAACGGCACCACCTACGGCTGTCAGGGTGCCTACACTGATTTCAACGTAGGTACTGACTGGATGACCTGCGAGGTTGAATTCACCGTTCCCGAGGAAAACGAGAGCGCCAACCGCATCATCATCAACTTCGGCAAAGTTGGCGCAAGCTACACCATCGACAATATCAAGTTCGGCAAGAAGATTGCAACCGCAGCAGGCGTACGCCGCCGCGCCGCTTCCTACCACTACGAGATCAAGTCGCCCGAAGAGAAGAAGACCATTCTCCTCGGTTGCATGGAAGAGTGGATCAAAGAGGCCATGACCCATGTCGGTTCCGCCTGCTCGAGCTGGGACGTGATCAATGAGCCTATCGGCGACGACTGCAAGATACGCGGCGTTGAGGGTGGCTGGATGACCGACGACAGCGAACCCGTTGAAACCGCCGAAGACGGTCTGAATCTCAACTGGGTGAACGAAGCCGGCAACGGACACTTCTACTGGGGTTATTACTGCGGCATGGACTACGCCGTCAAAGCATTCGAATATGCAGCCAAGTACAATCCCAACGGCGCCAAGCTGTTTGTCAACGAGTATAACCTCGAGACCAACCCCTCGAAGCTCGCCAAACTCATTGAGTTCGTTGAGTATATCGACAACCACGGTGCTCACGTAGACGGTATCGGCACCCAGATGCACGTTTCCTCGTCGATCACCAAGGCACAGGTCGACGAAATGTTCAAGACTCTCGCCGCCACCGGCAAGCTCGTGCGTATCACCGAGCTCGACGTGACTGTAGGCACGAAGACTCCTTCCGCCGACCAGCTTCAGAAGCAGGCCGACTGCTACCAGATGATCCTCACCTCCTACTTCGAGAACATTCCCGAAGCTCAGCAGAGCGCGGTCACCATCTGGGGTCTCAGCGACAACGAGAAAGAGCACGAGTACTGGCTTAAGGACGATGCTCCCAACATCTTCGACGCTTCCTATGGCCGCAAGATCGCCTATAAGGGTGTATGCGACGCCATCGCAGGCAAGGATGTCAGCGCCGACTTCCGCAGCCACGACTATTCGAAACAATAATCCTTAACGCCTCCGGGGTCTTCCGCAGAAACCGAAGACCCCGGAGGTTTCTTATACTTCAGTTCATTCACCATGTCAAGGAAATTCATATTACTTCTTATCGCTGTTTTTGCATTGCTGCCGATGTCGGCCTCCCGCCTCGAAAAGCAAGGCTCGGCCATGCGCCTTATTGTCAACGAAAAGCCGTTTATAATCGTAGGCGGCGAACTCGGCAATTCCGCCGCAACCTGCAGCGCCGACATTGCCCGCAATTTCCGCAAACTCCACGACATGGGTCTCAATACCGTGCTCGTCCCTGTATACTGGGATTTAATCGAGCCGGAAAAAGGTAAATTTGACTTCTCGCTCGTCGATACTATCCTTTCCGACGCCCGCGCCAACGACCTCAAAGTGGTGTTTCTATGGTTCGGCGCCTGGAAAAACTCGATGAGCTGCTACACTCCCCTCTGGTTCAAGCAGGACTACAGGACGTATCCCCGTGCCCGCACTGAATCGGGCAAGCCGCTCGAGATTGCGAGCGCATTTTCCCCCGCCGTTTTCAAAGCCGATTCCGAGGCTTTCGCGGCGCTACTCAACCATATCAGGACTGTCGACAACGACGAGACAGTAATCATGATTCAGATCGAGAACGAAATCGGTATGCTCGAAGACGCCCGCGACTATTCTCCGGCCGCAGTGGCCGAATATTCCAAAGGCGTGCCCTCCGCTCTCATCTCCCATCTCGAAAAAAACAAAAAATCACTCCATCCCTCGCTCCTTTCCAAGTGGAAAAACGCCGGGATGAAGAAATCAGGCTCATGGGCCGAAGTGTTCGGCGACGACATCTACACCGACGAACTTTTCATGGCCTACAGCTACGGGCGCTATGTTGAGGGTCTGGCGCAGATTGCGCGCTCCGTCCTCCCCGATATGCCCCTTTACGTGAACGCAGCGATGAACTCGCGCGGCCGCCGTCCCGGCGAATATCCCTCGGCCGGCCCGCTCGCTCATCTCAAAGATATATGGCATGCCGCCGCTCCTTCGGTCGACATGCTCTCCCCCGACCTCTACGACAGCGGTTTCACCGACTGGGTGCGCGCTTACGCGCTCCCCGACAACCAGCTGTTTATCCCTGAAATCCGTCGCCGCGACGGCAACGCCGTGCAGACACTCTACGTGCTCGGCGAGCACGATGCAATCGGCCTCAGTCCCTTTGCCATAGAGGGCGGCTCAGACAGTCCTTCCGACCGCGACAACCGCGGCCGCGCTATGATTCGTGAGCTTCTCCCTCTCGTCAGCGCCAATACAGGGAAGGGAACAATGAACGGTTTATATTTCGACGCCGACTCCATAACCAGAACCATCCCGCGCGACGGAATCACCGTGAAGGCATCGCATTATTTCACTCTGCCGTGGGATCCACGAGCCACCGACGGCTCCCCCTGGCCCGTGGCGGGAGGCATCATCATTCCCGCCGGCGGGAAAGGTGAGTACATTATCGCAGGCAGCGGCATAGTCGTGGAGTTCGACAAACCGGGCAACACACCGGCCGATACCCGCAACCTCGGCGAGGACGGTTTTCTCAACTCCGGAGCCGACCGCAAGGCCGGCGGGGCTTGGAGCGGACGCTCGCGCATAGGTCTCGGTTCTGTCTGCGAGGTAAAAGTCGCCCCCGACGGCTCGCTGACTCCGGTAAGATATTTCAACGGCGACGAAACCCACCAGGGGCGCCACGTGCGCATCGGCGTCGACGACTATAAGATTCTGCTCGTCAGACTCTATGAATACAAATAATCCTTGTACGGACGCGATTCATCGCGGCCACAGCGAAAGAACAGCAGAAAAATCATTTTAAAACCAATCATTACAAAATAAACCTCTAAAGAATGGAAGCGGTATTAAGCGCACAGGCCCGCGAATCGAAGGGCTTTTACAAACTCTCGATGCTACAGTGCATCGGCTTCGGTTCGGGCGACCTCGCCCAGAACCTCATCTATCAGACAATCAGCATGTATCTGCTGTTTTTCTATACCAACGTCTACGGTCTCGATCCGGCAGTGGCTGCCGTCATGTTCCTTATTGTCCGCATTGTCGACGTTATATGGGATCCTCTCGTCGGCACTTTTGTCGACAAGCACGACCCCCGCTGGGGCAAATACCGCTCTTACCTGATTCTCGGCGGCATTCCGCTTACCGGTTTCGCGCTCCTCTGCTTCTGGAACGGTTTCTCCGGCTCGCTTCTCTACGCTTACGTTACCTACGTGGGTCTCTCGATGTGCTATACGCTCGTCAACGTACCCTACGGCGCGCTCAACGCCTCACTCACACGCGACACGGCCGAGATTACCAAGCTCACCTCCGTGCGCATGTTCATGGCCAACCTCGGCGGTCTCGCGGTAGGCATGGGCATCCCTATGGTGCTCAGATTTTTCGATCCCTCCGAAACCACCGACATGTCGATGAGCGACTCTGCCTGGTTCAACACAATGGCTATCTACGGCATTGTTGGTCTCGCTCTCCTCTTCTTCTGTTTCAGCCAGTGCCGCGAGCGTGTGGTGATGGACAAGAAAGAGACTGAAAACGTGAAGGTTTCCGACCTCTGGATGGAGTTCGTCCACAACCGTCCGCTGCGCATCCTCGCCTTCTTCTTCATCACGGCGTTCGCCATGTGCTCGGTCGGAAATGCCGCCGGCGCCTACTACATGAACTACAACCTCCACGGCACCGCCGCCGAACTCTCGATTTTCATGGGTCTCGGCTCGATTCCCGCATTCATCTTCATGCCTCTTATCCCCGCTATAAAGAAACTCCTGGGAAAGAAGGGTATGTTCTATATCTTCCTCCTCACCGCCATCGTGGGCATGGCCATGCTCTACGCCATCTCAATGATTCCCGCTCTTAAGGAGCATATGATTCTCGTCTACATCGCCCAGTTCATCAAATCGACCGGCGTAATAGTCGCAACCGGCTATATGTGGGCTCTTGTTCCGGAGGTTATCTCCTATGGCGAATATACCACCGGACGCCGCATCTCAGGTATCGTCAACGCTCTCACCGGCATTTTCTACAAGGCCGGCATGGCTCTCGGAGGCGTGGTGCCGGGCCTGGTGCTCGCCTTCGTGGGCTTCAACAGCGAACTCGCCGTCCAGACGGCTTTCGCCCAGCAGGGCATTCTCTGGCTCGTGGCCGTGATTCCCGCCGTTCTTCTTCTACTCGCCATGTTTATAATCTCCCGCTATGAACTCGACGACGACGTTATTGACCGCATCAACGAAGAAATCGAAGCTCGTCATCACAATTCCTGATTATGAAAATATCGTATCTTCTTCCAGCAGTGGCGCTTATTGCCGCCTCCTGTTCCGCTCCGAAAGCCGATAAGCCGCTCAAGGAGGCATTCGACGGTAAGTTTCTCATAGGCTGCGCAGTGAATACTGATATAGTCGACGGCAACGACCCGAAAGCCGACTCGATTGTGCGCCTGCATTTCAACTCCATAGTCCCCGAGAACTGCATGAAAAGCGAGGAAATAAATCCCGCCGAGGGTGTCTATGAATGGGACGATGCCGATAAGTTTGTGAAATACGGCGAGGAACGTGGCATGTTTATCGTCGGCCACGCCCTTGTGTGGCACTCGCAGCTCGCGCCCTGGTTCCCTGTCGACTCGCTCGGCAACCTTGTGTCGCCCGAAGTGCTCCGTCAGCGAATGAAGACCTTCATTACCGACATGATGACCCGCTACAAGGGGCGCGTGAAGGGATGGGACGTGGTCAACGAAGCGATTCTCGACGACGGCACCTACCGTCAGTCGCCTTTCTATCAGATTCTCGGCGAGGAGTACATCCCGCTGGCTTTCCGGTACGCCATGGAGGCCGACTCAACCGCCGAACTATACATCAACGACTATAGCATGGCCTCTCCTGCCAAGCGCGAGGCCTACGTGAAACTGCTCGGCGACCTGAAAGCGCGTGGACTGCGCGTGGATGCCATCGGAATGCAGGGTCACATGGGCATGGACTATCCCGACTTTGCGGAGTGGGAGAAAAGCGTCGAGGCGTTCGGCAACGCCGGCGTGAAGGTAATGCTCTCCGAGTGGGAAATGTCGTCGCTGCCTACCGTCAACACCGGCGCCAACATCTCGGATATGGCCGCCTACAAGGATGAGCTTGATCCATACCGCGACGGGCTTCCGGAGGATGTAAGCCGCGAGTGGAACGCCCGCATGGATTCCGTGATGAGCATACTCCTGCGCCACTCCGACGTGGTGAGCCGCGTAAGTGCCTGGGGAGTCGACGACGGAATGTCGTGGAAAAACGACTGGCCTATACCCGGCCGGAAGGAATATCCTCTCCTTTTCGACCGCGATTACAACATGAAACCGTTTCTTGAGAAATACGTAAAATCTGAATAATAATCAAAGAATATGAAACCGCTCAACCCCGAAAAACGCTATCTCTTCCCCGACGATTATATGGCCGACCCCTCGGTTCATGTGTTCAACGGCCGCATCTACATCTATCCCTCCCACGACTGGGAGTGCGAGAATGTGGAAAACGACAACGGAGACCAGTACGTGATGAAAGATATGCATGTGCTTTCCATCGACGGCGACCCTATGACCGGCAAAGTGACCGACCACGGCAAGGCGCTCGACATCGCCGACATCCCCTGGGCTGGCCGGCAGCTCTGGGACTGTGACTGCAACGAGAAAGACGGCAAATACTATCTCTATTTTCCGCTTAAGGATAAAAACGATATTTTCCGTATAGGAGTGGCCGTGGCCGACCGTCCCGAAGGGCCGTTCATTCCCCAGCCCGATCCTATCCGTGGAAGCTACTCGATGGATATCTGTGTCCTTAAGGAAGGCGACGAATACTACCTCTACTTCGGAGGTCTGTGGGGCGGACAGCTCCAGCGCTACCGCGACAACAAGGCGCTCGAGTGCGCCGAGCTTCCCGAAGGCGCCGAACCGTCGCTGCCGAGCCGCTGCGTGCGCCTGACCAAAGACATGCTCCAGTTCGCCGAGGAACCGCGCCCCGTGCAGGTTGTGGGCGAGGACGGACTGCCCCTTCGTGCCGACGATCCCCACCGTTTCTTCGAGGCATCGTGGGTACACAAATACAACGGCAAATACTACTTCTCTTACTCCACGGGTGACAGCCACCTGCTCTGCTACGCAATAGGCGACAATCCCTACGGGCCGTTCGTATATCAGGGCGTGATTCTCACTCCGGTGGTAGGCTGGACCACCCACCACTGCATCATCGAGTATAATGGCAAGTGGTATCTTTTCCACCACGACAGCGTGCCCTCCGGCGGAAAGTCGTGGCTCCGCAGCCTCAAGGTATGCGAACTCACCTACGACGCCGACGGTCATATCCTCCCCATCGACGGCGGCGGCGAATCCGCCGAATAAATCCCTTTAAGCATTCTCTGACTCCTCATTTCGCAGCCGGCCCTCGAGCCGGCTGCGTTGCTGTATGTCAATTATTGCCGTCCGATAAAAATTTTTTACTTAGGAAGCTTGCAAAATGAAAAAATATGCCCGAGCACCGTAAATTCAGCGTTCGAGTCGCCCTTACTCCCGTCGTACAAAATTTTCGCCTTCGCTTTGAAAAAATAGACATTATCGCAATGGTCTCCGAATGATTCTGTATTATCTTTGCAAAAACATCAAAATCATGTCACATTTCCGCTATATACTCTTTGGTTTTTTTCTTTCGCTGCTTCCGGCGACCGGATTTGCATTCGACTGGGGGGAGGCAAAGTGGATCGGCCCTGCAGCCGACGGTCTTCCGCTTTATGCAGACTATCTGCCGGTGTTTAAAATCGGCTGCGATTTCCGTCTTGGCGAGGGGCGGAAAGCGTCGCTCGTGTATGGTGCCGACGACCCGCGGCTTATGAACCGCAATCTCAATATCTATAATATAGCTAACCGCCCCGGAGAATCGGGCATACGGGTGGAAATAGACCGCGCCGGCAACCGTATCGCCGTGTACCGCGGCGGTTATCATCCCGGCGACGACCCTTTGAGACCTTTGGCCGTATTCGGCGCCGGAAATATTACCGATGGCGTGAACCACCTTCAGGTCACCTCGAACCTTGGCTTTACTGAAATCGCCCTCAACGGCGTGCGTCTCGGGCAAGTAGGACTAAACCCTATAGGCAACGGCGGCGATTATCTGGCATTCCCGGTACTTGCGTCCGTGGCTGTTGAAATCCCTGAAGGGAGCGGCGCTGAATTCTCGAATATCTCCGTTTCGCATTTCCGCGAACCCGGAAATCTTATTTACCGTGCCCCGGAGGTGTTCAGAAAGTCGGCTGCAGTACCGTTGCCCGTGCGCTCCATGCCGGAGTTGAGGAGTGTGGTGACCATACCTGAAAGTAAGAAGATTAAGAGAGCCGAAGCCACCGTTACTGCCCGTGGCATCTATGATCTCAGCGTGAACGGCACACGGGTGACCGACGATTATTTCTATCCCGGCTCTACGCAATACAACAAAACCCATCTCTGCCACACTCACGATCTGACTCAGTTGCTCCGCGGTGGCGACAACACCGTGTCGGTACAGCTCGCCGAGGGCTGGTGGAGCGGCGGCTCGACATTTGTCGGCGAGAACTGGAACTTTTTCGGCGACCGCCAGTCGTTTATCGGCGTCATCACGGTGGAGTACGCCGACGGTTCCTCCGACCGTTTCGTCACCTCACCGCTGACGTGGAGTTACAGCTCCGACGGCCCGGTGGTGGAGGGCAGCTTCTTCCAGGGCGAGATCTACGACGCCAGCCGCGCCGGCGACGGGGACAGCCGCGTGTGGAAGCCCGCTGTTGAAATCGCCATTGATTCCACTGTATGCAAAGGCGTGGGCGACTGGGACGCAATAGATTTCCGCCTGTCGTTCGGTGACCGCGTGCGTGCGGTCGACACTATCTCAGCCCGTGCCGTGACCGAACCGCGCCCCGGAGTGTATGTCTATGATATGGGACAGAATATGGCGGCACTCCCCCTCGTGTCGTTCCCGCGGCTGAAGCGTGGCGATGAGGTGACCCTGCGTTATGCCGAAGTGCTGTACCCCGACATGCCGCGCTATGCCTCGCAGAAGGGGATGATTATGACTGAAAACCTTCGTGCCGCCATGTGCCGCGACATTTATCGCGCCTCGGGTGCGCGGAATGAGTCGTTTTCGCCTCGTTTCACCCTCCACGGCTTCCGCTATATGGAAATTACCGGCCTGCCTGCTCCGCTTCCGCTCGATTCGGTGCGGGCTGTCCGCATAAGCTCTATTGACCGGCTCAAAGCGGGCTATGAGTGTTCCGACACGCTCGTAAACCGTTTGTGGGACAATATCTGCCGCTCCACGCTGTCGAATTTCGTGTCGATTCCTACCGACTGCCCGCAGCGCAACGAGCGTCTCGGGTGGATGGGCGATATATCGGTATTTGCTCCGACAGCGACTAAAATTGCCGACGTGTCGTCAATTCTCGCCCAGTATCTCGCCTCGGTGCGCGACTGTCAGCGCCCCGACGGCAAGTTCCCCGACGTTGCGCCTACCGGCTTCGGTTTCGGCGGAATGCTCTGGGGCAGCGCAGGTATCACCGTGCCTGCGGAACATTTCCGCCAGTATGCCGACACCGTTATGCTGCGCGAGCATTATCCCGCCATGAAACGCTACATCGGTTATCTTTTCAGTAAAACCATGGAGCCCGACTCCGGTATCATTGTGCAGGATCGTGTATGGGGCGACCTCGCCGACTGGCTCAGCCCGGAGTACGACCGCACCGACAAGTCGCTTCTTTGGGAATGTTATCTAATCTACGATCTCAGGCTTATGGCAGAGATGGCCTCGGTGCTCGGTGAAGAAAAAGATGCTCGGCATTACCGCATGCTTGAGAAAAAACGGCGTGGTTTCTTTGAAAAAGTTTATGTGGATCCCGCCATGGGAAAACTCCGCTACTCAAGCTTCGGTGGCGAACGCGAGGGAAAGCCTGTTGACTCCCAGGCCGCCTACGCTCTCGCCCTGACACTCGCAGACCCCGGCAATCCGGTTTTTGCGAGCTGTCTTGTCGACGCCGTGGAGCGCGAGAATGTAGCCGACGACGGAACCGTCTGCCCTCCCTATTCGCTCATGACCGGTTTTATAGGCACGGCCTGGATAATGGATGCTCTCTCCATGACCGGAAACGCGGCAACCGCCTACCGTCTGCTGACTTCGCGCAACTATCCGTCGTGGCTCTATCCCGTGACTCAGGGTGCCACCACGGTGTGGGAGCGCCTGAACTCCTATACCCATAAGGACGGTTTCGGAAGCAACAACAGCATGAATTCTTTCAATCACTATTCGTTCGGCTCCGTGGGAAACTGGCTCCTGACCCGCTCGGCAGGGCTGAACAAAACCGGCGCCGACAGCATCGTGATTGCCCCCGAACCTGATCCGACCGGCTCGATAACGTGGGCCCGGGGCTGGCTCGATATGAACGCCGGACGTGTGGAATGCTCCTGGCGGTCAGACGGTAACCGCGTGACCTACGAAATTACCGTGCCTGAAGGAGTAAAGGCACAGTTCATGTCCTCCCGAGAAGAAATCGAACTTCCGTCGGGCAGACATACATTCAGCCGGCCGCTGTAAGAAGTTGTCTCAGGTTACTGGAACGGGCATTTGCGGAGCACCGGCCCCGACGATGTTATGTCCCAGACGTTGGTAAAGTCGAAATCTTCATATTTGCCTTTGTTGCCGACGTCGTTCTTGCCGACTTTGGTAGATGAGGGCCAGCCCCCGCCGGTGCCGTCTACGTAGTAGTTGTGGCTGTGGTGGAAGAGCGAGCCGGAATGGTGGGTGCCGATTATGGCGTTGCCGTGATGCACGCGGCCGCTGTTGAACGTACGGTAGGTGTTGGTATAGCTCGCCGCATAGCCAAGTATGCCGCCGGTGTCGTCTTTTTGGTCTGAGGTTATTTCCCCCGTGTTGTAGCAGTCGCGGATGGAGTTGCTGTAGCCGGTAAGAGATCCGGAATGAAGATGTCCGGCCACTCCTCCGAGATGTACTGATTTGTCGGCACACGATATGGTGCCGGAGTTCATCGACTGTTCTATATGACCCACGTTCGTCTCGTCGCGGTTTCCGAAATCACCGACCACGCCGCCTATCGCATACTGCGCGCCGGACGAGTGGACGGCGCCGTGGTTGGCGCAGTTCTGCAGCTGAGGGCGGGGATGGTTGAAGTGGCCGACTATGCCTCCCACCGAGAAGCTGCTGCCGCCGGTGCCGCTGATTTCGCCGCTGTTGCCGCATTCCGAGATGCGGTAAACGTTTGTGGTGTATGTGCTTTGGGTACCGAAATAGGCTACAATACCCGCAGGGCCGCCACCGGTCACGGCGCCTCCGTTATAGCAGCGTTCAATGTGGAGATATTCATCTCCTCCGGTGCCCGCCTGTCCGCAGACGCCGCCGGTGTAGCCTGTTCCCTGTATGGTGCCGAGGTTGACACAGTCCGAAACGGAGCACTTGCCCGCGCATACGGCAATTATACCTCCGGCCTTGCTTTTCGAGGTCACCGTGCCTGTAAACGCACAGTTATATGCAGTAGCGTTGAGGTTCGCAACGACGCCCGCGGCGTCACCTTCGGTCGATGTGACGGCAGCCGACGAACTGACGCCCTCTATAACTCCCGCGATGCTTCCCGCAACTCCTCCGGCATTTCTCGATGCCCTGACCACGCCGCTGAAGCAGCTTTCGATATCCTTTGCCGCCGGTATGGATGATTTCAGGTTAAAGCGTTTGCCGCCGTCAATGAATCCCGACTCAACCCGGCCGAACACTCCTCCTGCGTTCTGGTCGGTGGCCTCGACCCGCATGGTGGCGGAGGTGAAATCTATGCGGTAAGGATTGAAGGCGTCGATATGAGAGGCGTAGCCTATGGCTCCCCCTACGTCGGTCTTGCCGTGGACGTTGACGGCTATCTCCACTTTCGCCTGCAGGTTGGCTTTGCCGTAGTTGCTGTCGAAATAGCCTATGAGACCGCCTACATACTGGTCGCCCTTGACTTCGGCGTCGGCCGATGATTTCACCACGTAGCGCGAGCTGCGGTCTGAGCCGTTGAATACGAGCACTGCGCCGTTGTGGCGGAAGCCGGCGTAGCCGAAAAATCCGCCCACGGAAATGCTGCCGTTCACAACCGACGAAAGTACGGCTGAGCTTACGGTCAGATTGCTTACAAAAGCATGACCCGCAAGCGCACCTACATCCTGGGTTCCGCGTACAGGTGCCTTGATGTTGATACCGCTTATGGTTGAGCGGCCCTCGGGTTCGAGAAATCCGGCGAGACCGCCTACGTATTTCGTGCCGTAAATGACCTTTACAGAACTGCTCTCCGTGTCGACGCTATGCTCGAGTGTGATGTTTGAGAGAGTAACCGGGCCGTCGGTGACGCATTTGCCCACGATGCCGCCCACGCATTCACCGCCTGTTAAGGAGAATATGTGGTCAGGAGTGCTCACTCCGTCAACTTTCAGCATTCCGGTGCAGTGGCTTCCCGCCAGCAGGGCGGTGCCGTTGCCACTCGCTTCGGTGCAGCTTACGGCGAGTGAGTTGATACGGATTTTTTTCATGATAAGGTCGCCGTCAGAGCTTCCTACGAGACCTCCTACACCCGGGCCGGAGGCCGTGACGGTGCCCTGGAGGGTTATGTTCTCAAATGTATTCTGTCCGCGGGCGGAACCGGCTATTATACCGGTGTTTCCGGCGGCGTTGATAATCATTGCCGACGACATTGTGAGGTTTTTCACCGTTGCGGAGTATAGTTCCTTGAAAAGTCCCACTCCGGAATCAGCCGTCGGATCCGATGCTCCCTGATAGATGAGCGAGCGCAGTTCATGTCCGCCGCCGTCGTAAGTGCCTGAGAAGGTGACAGGCGCCCATACGTGTCCGTCGATTATCATGCTGCGGCGCGGAAGGTCGAACGATTCCGTCTGGCGGAAATAGCGGCCGTAGGCATGGTCGGGATCTTCTTCCAGGTACCACAGCAGGGTCAGGAAGTCTCCGTCGTCGTTGATAAGATAGGGGTCGTCGGCGGTTCCCGAACCCTGCAGGTCGTCGTATGTCATCTGCGCGGCTGTATATTCGCTGCCAACGTTGTCTTTGAAGGCCACGCGGCGCATTCTTATGTCGGGCAGTCCGTCGCCGGTCACGCTCAGATAATAGTCGCCGTCGGGGATGTCGGTTTCACCTATGGCTATGGAGCATGTATAGGCGTAGCGTGAACCCTGCACCTGCAGCTGCGGGTTGTGGACGATGCCTCCCGAAAAGGTGAGGCGGCGCTTCGCGGCAGGATTCTCGAGTACGAATTCAAGTCCCGAATGTTCGCGGGTGTCGGTGCCGGTGCGGTCACCCAGATGGAGTATGGTTATGCGGTTGCCGCTTACGTCGGTAGAGATGTTGCCGTTTACGGGCTGGAAATCGCCGTTGTCGTCGCTGCATGCCGTGAAGCCTGCCAGTGCGGCTACTAAGAGTGATATAAGAAGAAGTCTGCGGATCATAAGTTTTGCATTTCTGATATGTTGGGAATGGGGAAGGGGAGGGCGCCGAGCGTCCACACTGCGTCGGAGCCGATGGAGAAGCCGAGTGCCGTAAAGGTCTCTGTTTTGCCCATTGCGGCGGTAGATACGTTGCTGAATCCGGTGTCGCCGGTCACGGCGTCGCCCTTGAGCGACGGATCGGCGTAGATGCACTGGTAGATGGCGTTGTCGCGCGACATTGAGGGATGGGCCACGAGCCCTATGCAGTGGTTCACGTTGCAGTGACGCCCAATGTCGCCGGCAAACTCGTTTTCGCCCGCGCTGACGGTGCTGAGACAGTCGTAGATGACGCTGCCGTCGCAGAGCCGTCCTGCTATCGCGGCGGTATGGCCGGCGTCGGAACCGCTCACGCTGCGGGCGTTGATGCACTGCGATATTATTACGGCGTTTGTCTCGAATTTGGTGCAGCTCTTCACTATGGCGTTGACGCCGCCCACGAGCGCCGCCGCGGCGCCTGCCATCACGAAGGCGGTGGCCGTGCCGCCGGAGGCGACTTCGGCGCCGATCAGTGCCACGGTGCTCACTGCTACAGCCACGCCCGCTATCACGGTGTGGACTATCTCTTTGGTATGCTCGATTTCCTCGAGTTTCTCGGCGCGCTGTTCGCGCTTTTCGTTGATTGTCTCGTTGAAAATATCGTCGTTGCCTTCAAGGGCGTACCATTCCATCAGGCGCTCAACGTTGCTGTTGGCGGCTTCCGCAAGCGATGCGCTTCCGAAATTGGTCATTTCGGCGCTGCATGCGGCGCGCAGCGTGCTGAGCAAGGCGGTGTTCGTATCGGAAATCTGGGCTGCTTTCTCTGTCATATCTTTTTCGAGTGCTTCCTCGGCCTCTGGGTTGAGGAGTTCGTCGATGCCGAAGCCGAGCAGCACGTAGTCGGTGATCTGCAGGCTGACGTCGAAACCCGTCTCAACGAGCTTGATGGTGATTTCCACAGCTTCGGCCATCTCCACGGCGCTTTCCAGAACGGCGAGCGACGGCCCGGCGAGCGCCATTACGCATTCCAATGTACCTACCACGCACTCGGCGATGTCGAGTCCTGTCCATTTGCGCGGTTCGCCTATGTCGCCCACGATGCCGCCCGAGTATCCCGAGCCGCCTTCAATGTTTCCGTAGTTGGCGCAGTAGTGGATTACGGTGTTGTTGCCGCACAGGCCGGCTATGCCGCCGGCGCGTCCGGACGGCGCGGTGATTTTACCGGAATTCTGGTTCACGGCGAGGGATCCCCAGGTGCATTTGCCTATTATGCCGCCGGCACGCGAGCCGGTTACTCTGACGGTGCCTGAGTTGAACGAATTATGAATCACGGAGAGCGATGCCGCGCCGCATATACCTCCGGCATAGTCGGCGGCGGTGACTGTGCCGGTGTTGCAGACCGAATATCCGCCGGCCTGCGCCTCTCCTATGGCTCCGCCCACGAAGCGGCTGCCGCTTACGGAGCCGCTGTTTGTGCAGTAGCGGAGCACGCTCTGGTTATAGAGGAACGATTCCGATTCCGAGCCGCGCACACGGGTGCTGCCTATGATGCCGCCCACGCCTTCGAACCCGCTTACGGAGCCGCTGTTCTCGCATCCCGTTATCCAGGAGTAGCCCGAGCCGCCAGCAATGCCGCCGGTGCCTGTGCCCGGCAGCCCGTCGGATGTCTGCGCCGGGCCTGTTATCGCGGCTGTATTGCGGCTGCCCACAACCTGAAGAGTGTCGGCGGTTCCTACGATGCCACCCACGCCCGAGGCGCGACCGGTGACAGTGGAGCTGTTTTCGCAGCCCGACACCATGAGAGCCGAATAGAGTCCGGCGCCTCCGAACAGACCGCCGACGTTCATGCCGCCGCTTACGCTGCCTCCATCCATGGTGCAGTCTGCCAGGAGCGCCGTGGTGTGCATGTCGATCGCTCCGAGGATGCCTCCGAGCATGGCGCTTGAGGCATTGCCCTTAACGGTACATCCCGTGAGGCCGCAGTTTGTTATTGTGGCGCTTCCGCGGATATTGTCGCCCGAGCTGATTACAGCTCCTGCCACGGTGCCTACGGCATATTGACCTTCCACGGTGCAGTTCTGCATGCGGAGACTGTCGATGGCGGCGTTGAACAGGAATCCGAAAAGGCCGACGCCGGGTGTGGAGGGACGGCTGATGGTAAGATTTTTCAGCGTATGGCCTCCGCCGCGGTAAACTCCCCGGAACGGAGTGTTGGTGTCGGCGCCTATCGGCATCCATCCGTAGTGCGAGTCGCAGCTGCGCGACATTGATTTCATGTCGATGTCGCATACCTGCTCGAAATAAGTTTCGGAGGTAATCTGCCGGTTTGAGTCGTAGTCGTTCACCGCCATCATGAGGTTGAACAGGTGGGAGGCCGACGATATTATGAAGGGGTTCTCTTTCGAGCCGAGTCCGGCGCACTTCAGGGTGGTGTTGTAGCTGTCGATAACTTCGATTCCGCTGGCGGAGACTCTTATACGGCTGCCGAGTCCGTATTCTTCTTCCTCGCCTTTGCCGGCGGGAGAGGCGGCGAGCAGGCGGTAGACGCCGTCGCGGAGTCCGACGGTCATCTGCATCGATGAGCGGTTGCCCCGGCGCGAATGGTCGGCGCGGCGTACGATCACTGAGCCGTCGGGCGCCAGGATACGGATGTCGACATTGCCGGTGGCAAGTCCGGCGCTTTCGTCGCCTAAAAAGAATTCGGTATAATTACCCTCGAAAGAATCGTTTCCGGGACATATTGCCGGTTCGGGCCGGTCGTCGTCGGAGCACGCCGCGAGAATCATGCAAACCACGGCGAGCACCGCGGTGAGCGGCTTAAAGCTCGCCCATTTCCATTGCTGTGAGTTCATGTGTTGGTCTATTTGGCGTCAAATGTACGAAAAAGTTCCGATATTCAAGCTATTAAGGCAATAATATATTGACGCCAAACAGGGTGCACCCCCGAAGCGGCACACCCTGCTGTAAACTCATTTCAGGAACTCAGATCAGCGGATGACGAATTTTTCGCCCTTGCCCGAGATGTAGAGTCCGGCGGGGAGAGCAGCGGTAGCCTCTTCGATGGTGACTCCGCTCATAACCTTGTAGCCCTGGAGGTTATAAATATCAGTGATTCCCGATTCACTGTCGTTGCCGATAGTGCTTATAATCGAGGTCTCGCCGTCGTTTCTGAGGACTACGGCGGTGATGTTGAAGGGATTGCCTGACTCCTGGTTGGCCTGAATCATGAGGGCGTTGACGGAGGCGAGCGCTTCTTTCACGTTGATGTCTTTGAGGTCGACGGTGGCCATTGTGGCAGTGTGGACAATCTGGCTGTTGTCGGCCCATACGGAGTTGGGATCATCCCAGTTTGTGAGCACTTTCATGAAGTAGCCGGTGAAGTCGGCGTTGTCGTCGGAGATGTAAATGTCCATGTAGCGCTGTCCTGCGTAGGTGTTGAAGGCTGTTTTGAACAGTTCGAGGGTTTTCCAGTTGTCGACCCAGAAGTATCCGCCCCATATGGCGCCCTCGGGCATGTTGAAGCCGTCGTTGCAGATGCTTGCGGAGGTCATGGAGAAGTCGCCGCACACTTCGAGGCCGGTTTCGCGGAGGGTTGCGAGCATATCCTCGGTGATATATGCCTTGAAGTCGGTGGCGTTCAGCTCGGCGGCTTTGAAGAGGGCGCTTCCGGGGAGCCACTGACCGTCAGACTTGATTTCGATGGCGCTTTTGGGGTTGGAGAAGGTGAGATAGATGTAGTCGCCGACGCTGACGCCTTGTTCAAAGTCGGCGGCGGGAACAGAGAAGGTTGCTGACCAGGAGACCTCTTTGGGTTCGCCGGAATAGAGGGCCTTTACGGTCTCCACCTCCGCCATTGCGGGGAGTACGGCAGCCAAAGCGACTGCGGAAGCGAGTAAAATTTTCTTCATGACAGTTTTGTGTTTTGGAAATCCGGCTCCGCCCGGAGGGCAGACACCGCTGTCTGGCGGAGCCGGAGGATGGTTGAATTGTTGGTTGATTGTTGGTTATTTGCTTGAAACTTTAAGGTCTGTGACGGCAACGGAGCCGCTGTAGCAGTTGACCGACCAGCAGTTGCGGGCGGTGCCGTAGACGCGGGTGGTGTATGCCACGGTTTCGTTGATATACATTGTCATCACGGAATTGTCGGTTATGATAGTGATGTTGTAGACGCCGTCGGCGGGGGTATTGAAGTTGTAACCGTCGGTGTTGGGGACGAAACCAGCGCCGCCTTCCTCCTCATAGTTGATTTTCCTGACGGATTCGCTTTCGGGGTTGACGATTATCGAGTAGTATTTCTCTGAATCGCTTCCGCGGGCGAATGAAACGCCGAACTTGTCCCACGGCGAGGAGGTGGTGAGCTGAAACGAAATTCGGTTCTCGGTTCCGAGGCGCGGGAGCAGCTTATGCTCGTCGCCGGTGAGGGTAAAGTCCGCTTCCGCCTTGTAATCAGAGAGAAGCGAGGCGATTGCGGGTACTTCGGCGAGCGAGAGGGTGCCGTCGGCATTCTGTACGAGTTTGTGGGCCACGAGATTGCCGGCCCAGTCGGCGTTGCCGGTGTTGCTGCTGCCGGCGCGTGTGGCGCACCATCCCCATATGTAGCGGTCGGTGCCGTCGGATGCGGTCTTGCCTGCATAGAAGCCGCGCGAGTCGAGGAATCCCTCCTTCGAGTCGGGCCAGATGCCGGCGTCGTTGGCGGTACAGGCTTTCAGTTCGTCGAGGGTGCGGCCCTTGAAGTACTGCACGCGGCGGACAGCGTCGTGCTGCTCGGAATAGACGAGATACCACCAGTCGCCCATCTTGAAGAGGTCAGGACACTCGTAGAAGCGATCCCACATCATTGTCATGAACACGCCTGCCGAAGTCCAGTCGAGAAGGTCGGGCGAGGTGTATTCGGCGAGTACGCCCTTGCCGTTGAGGCGGGTCGACACGAGCAGGTGGAAGAGACTGTCGTCGCCTTTGAACACGAACGGATCGCGGAAATCGCTGTTACTGTACGTTTCGCCGCCGGAGATAATGAGTTCACGGTTCTTTTCCCAGGTTTTGAAATCGCGTGAGGTGGCGAGCATTACCGCCTCGTTTATACCGGCGGTTGAGGCCGGGTTGGGGGAGTGGGCCGTATAGAAAGTGTAATACACACCGTCGTTGTAGATGGTCGAGCCGGTTCCGAGAGCAGCGTCGAGTTCGGTGGCGCTTCCGCAGGGGATGAGTTCGCCCATCGACCGGTAGGATGCGGCATCAGAAGTGCTCACGCACCAGATGGGATGGTAGGTCACCGCCTGGTTGGGACGGAAGTCCTGAAGATACATGATTTTGAAATCTTTTGCCACGGGGTCGAAGAAAGGCATCGGGTCGCCTACATAGCCCACGTAGGGCTTGTAGCAGATATTCTGGCTCATGCCCTCGCCGGTGTCGAGAAACACGTCAGTGTTGGCAAGATTGCGGTCGGTGATTACCGGATCATCGTCGCTGCAGGCCGTAAGGGTCATAATCGCCGCGGCGATTGCGGGGGCTGTGAAAAGCATATACTGTTTCATGATTCTGATTATTGGCAGAGGTAGTTGATGGCGTTCTTTGTCATGTTGATCATATTGCTGCGGTAGGGATTGTCGGCGCCGTTGCGGTCGTACCATTCGTAGGATGGAGTGCCGATGGTGATTACGCGGCCGGAGGTGAAGCCTTTCAGAGCCTCGTAGGGCTCGAATTCAGCAATGGTCACGCGGTTGATGTCGTATGAGTCGCCCGAGGCGAGTGCCTTTGCGCCCGTTCTCTCCTCCCATCCGGCCATCGAGCCGTAGGGATCCCAGTCCACACCCCACTGAAGAGTGCGGTTGGTGTTGGAGCACCCTTTCGCGAGAAGAATTATTCGGCCGTCGGCGTCGGGGGTCAGACCTTCGTAGAGAGGATGCGATTCATGGCAGGTTATGGTGAAGCCGAGGTCATCTGCAAGGGTCTCGAAAGAGTCGCCGCCGAACATATTGTTGGGACTCTGCTGGTCGCGGGCAATGCGCCATACATCGTTGATGTAACGTGCGCCGTCGCGCGAGGCGAGGATTGCGCCGCCGTGGAGCCAGTAGCTGTTGAAGAAGTCGCGGGAGTCCCAGAGCGTGCCCGGCCAGTCGGTCCAGTCGAAGTGGCACCATATCATTGTGAAGTCATCGAGCTTCACGCGGCCGTCGATAATGTCCTGGATGGTGACGTAGCGTGAGTTGGGCACGTTCTCGAGCATCCAGCGGCATGCAGCTTTCGCCTCGTCGCCCAGGCCTTCTACGGAGGAAGCGTTACCGATGAACGCTTTGGGCGTCTGCGACATGTCGTCCTGAACAACCGTAACGGTATATTCTACTACGGCGGTGCGCTGTGTGGCGGTGAAGACCACAGGCTGCGAGAAATCGAGCAGCGAGCCGGATTCGGGGGTAACGGTTGTGCCCTCGTTGACGGTGTAGGATACCTGCATAGCTGTCACGTCGGCCTCCATGGGAACGAAGCACTGGATTGTGCGGGCGAGATTGTCGATTGTGGCGGAATATTTGCCGTTGAGCACGAAGGTGAGGAACTCTACGTTGTCGTGCTTCACTGAGAGGGTGTAGGAGCTGAACACGTTGCCGTTGACCACTTTGATGGCGCGGGGAACGGTTCCGTCGAAGAGAGTCCCCACGGGATAGTCGCATGAGGCCCCCCGGCTGAGGGTGATTGCGTCGACACGGAGAGCGGTCAGGTCGACGTCGGTCGACACGTTGACGCTTATCACTTTCGCAGTGTGGTCTATCACACCGTCGAAGCCACTTATAGTCACGGATTCCACACGGGTTTCGCCGTCAAGACTAAGACCGGAGGTGTTGTCGTCGTCGCAGGCTGTCAGCGCCATGCCGAACGCCGCCAGCAGCATTATGCAGATTGTTCTGATATAAGTTTTCATGATTCAGGAGGAAATTACCAGTTACCGATATTCTGTTTGTAATGGCCGTTTGAAGCGCTGAGCTGCGAGAACGGTATGGGGAGATACTCGTTTTTGTTCGGAGTGAAGTTGGCGGTGGAGTATATCGCGCAGTTGTCGGCCTCGTCGGCGTAATATTTGTTGAGCACGGTGTCGGCCTCACCCCAGCGCACGAGGTCGAAGAAGCGGTCGCTCTCCATGGCCATCTCCAGACGGCGCTCGAATTTCACTATCCTCAGGGCCTGCTCCTGAGAATAAGAGCCCGTGTAGGTGTGGATGCGCATACGCACTCCGTAGTCACGTTCATAACCGGCGATCATGCCGGTGCTCTGCGCGGCGCGGGTGCGGAGGGAGTTGACTATTGAGATCGCCTCGGCAATACCCTGGTTGAGCTGCACGAGAGCCTCGGCGCGCATAAGGAGCACATCGGCGTAGCGGAGAACGATCCGGTTCATGGGTGAACCCCACCATGCGCCCTTCACGAGGAACTCGCCTTCGGGATCGACGTTCTGCTTGAGAGTCACGTAGTAGCCGTAGAGGCCGTTGCTGCGGCTCCAGGTGGCCGACTTGTCCATGATGAAATCCTTGTTGAACATATAAGGAGTGCCGGGCATGCCGACGGTGAGGAAAAGGCGCGGGTCGGCGTAGTCGGATCGTAGATCGTAGTCGCGGTCGTTGAAAGTGTCGAAGAGCGGCAGGCCGTTTTCGTCGGTGCGGAAGGCGTTGACGAGGTTCTGGCTCGGCTTGTAGAAGTCGCAGCCGCCGTCGGTGACGCCGGGAATGTTGGGGACGATAAGGCCGTACGACCAGTTGCAGTTGCCGTGGTTGGTGCCGTCGTTGAAGGAATATTGCATGGCCCATACTGACTCCGGCCCGTTTTCAAATATAGGTTCGGGACGGAAATTGTTGTGGAAATCCTGCTCGAGAGCGCAGCCTGATGCAGCCATGATGGCGGGGTCGGTGTATTTCACGACATTGAGCAGGTCTTCGCGGTCAACGGATGTAACGGCGTTGGTCTTCGGGTCGTCCTGACGATATGCCTTGTACAGGTAAGTCTTGGCGAGATAAGCGGCAGCCGCAGCGCGGTTGGGGCGGCCTACCTCATCCTGAATTTCGGGCAGATTGTCGAAAGCGAATTTGAAATCGTCGATAATGAGCTGCCAGCCCTCGTCGTTTGTATAGCGGGTGTTTTCGAGGTTGTTGTACTGCTCGGGCGACATTTTCTCGTCGATTGCAAACGGAATGTTCTTGTAGAGACGCTTAAGCAGGAAGTGACCGTGGGCGCGGAGAAATCTCATCTCCGCCATGCGGCAGTCGCGCTGCGGATAGGAGGCGGAGTCCATCTCATCGAGCACGGCGAGTGCGGTGTTGGCGCGCGATATGACCATATAGAGACGGTTCCACATATCGGAGATGTTCCAGTTGGTGGTCATGATACCCTGTGAGATTTCGAGAGCGTGGAACACGTCGCCGTCCTCCGTTCCGTTTCCGCCTTTGTAAGCATCATCGGAGCGCACGTCGTAGTTCCACATCGAGAATGAAGAGTTGATGTCTTCAATCGAAATCCAGCCTGCGTAGGCGGAGATGACGAGATTGTCGATATAGGCGGGATCGAGCACCTGCGAGTCGTCGAGAGTGCCCTGAGGCTTCTGCTCGTCGAGGAAATCGTTGCAGCCGGTAGTGACAAGAGTCAGAGCGAGTGCTGCGGTGTATAATAGTTTTTTCATTGCCGCTTTAATTTAGAAGGTTGCGTTAAGACCTAAGGTCACGTTGGTGGGGATTGGGTAACCGTAGTTGGGATTTTCGGGGTCGACACCCGTGAAATCCTTACTCTTGATGGTGAGGAGGTTCTGAGAGCTGATGAAGAAGCGCAGTTTCGAAAGTTTCAATTTGTCGGCAATCTTCGAGGGGATGTTGTAGCCGAACTGAATGTTGCGGAGCTTCAGGTAGGAGCCGTTTTCAACGTAGAAGGTAGATACCCGCTTCTCGTTGTTGATGTCGGAGCGGCTGAGAGCAGGAATAGAGGAACCGGGATTCTGCGGTGTCCAGGCGTCGAGCAGGCGCTTTCCCTTGTTGAGGAAACCGATGTTGAGTCCGCTCCAGAGGTCGGTCTCCTTCTTGAGGTCGGAAATCACGTCCTGACCCTGGGCGCCTTGCCAGAACATGGAGAAGTCGAAGTCCTTGTACTGGAGGTATACGTTGAGGCCGTAGGTGAAATCGGGGGTAGGGTCGTAGATCCACTTCTGGTCTTTCTCGTTGATAACACCGTTGCCGTCGAGGTCTCTCCATCGGATTCTGCCGGGAGCGGCTCCTTCCTGGATAGCGTGGTTGTCGACTTCGTCCTGATTGCGGAAGATGCCGTCGGCAACGTAGCCGGCCTGTGCGCCGAAGGTGTGGCCGATGACGCTGTAGACGCCGTTGCCGCCGAAGGTGCCGTTGGCAGCCACTGTTGCGGGAATCGCGGTGATTTTGTTGCGGTAGGCGGAGATGTTGCCGGTAACTTCATAATGGAGTCCGTAAGAAGTGTCGTTGCGGTAGCCGAGGTTTAGTTCCACACCTTTGTTGTCCATTTCGCCGGCGTTGATCCACTGTGTGGAGCCTTCGCCCATGGCGGCGATTCCAACCATCTCCACCAGGATGTCGGAGGTCTTCTTGTAGTAGAGGTCGAGTGAGCCGAAGAAGCGGGAGTTGAACATCGACCAGTCGAGACCTACGTTGTACTGCGTGGTGGTCTCCCACTTGATGTCGGGGTTGCCTATCTGGTTGCGCTTGAAACCCGACTGGAGGATGGAGCCGCCGTTGGTGCCGGCGATATCATAGGAGGTACCGTAGCTCTGACCTCCAGATTCGTTGACGCCGTAGTTGGGGACATAGACGAAATATCGGGCGAGGTTGCTGATCTCCTGGTTGCCGGTCTGACCCCACGAAGCGCGGAGTTTGAGGTCGTTTAGCCAGGTATGATTGCGGAGGAAAGATTCGTTGTTGATTCTCCATCCGAGCGACACGGATGGGAAGGTGGCGTAGCGGTTGTTTTCGCCGAAACGCGAGGATCCGTCGTAACGGAGGGTGAGGCCGAGCAGATAACGGTCGTCGAACGAATAGTTGGCTTTGCCGAAGAACGAGACGAGCGAGAAACCGTCGGCAGAACCGTAGGCCTGCGCCTGCCCTACACCGGCATCGGGCCACATGAAATCAGGGTTGAGGACCGAGAAGTCCATCTTGTATCCGGAGAACCAGCTGGCGCTTTCGCGGTTAAGTTCCATACCGGCGAGGGCATCGAGATGATTTTTGCCGAAGTCGATGCTGTAGTTTGCCACGAGGTTCCACATCCAGCGTGTCCAGTGTTCCTGTTTGGCTTCGACAGCGTTTGTGGAATTGGCCACGTTGCCCTCTGTGATGGGGTAGGTGAAGAAGCGCTGCTGCTTCTGCGAGTAGTCGAGACCGAAGGTGGTGCGGAGATTGAAGCCCTTGAATGGGTTGAGGTTCACGTAGGCGTCGCCGAAGAGGCGCCAGTAGGTGTAACGGTTGTCCTTGTTTCGCTCGAGGCGGGCTACAGGGTTCTCGCGGTCGGGATAACCGCCCACGGGGCCTGCGAACTTGCCCTCGGTGGTATAGACGGGCAGCGATGGGTTGGCCTGAAGCACGTTCTGCAGGAAACCGCCGGGAGCCTGTACTTCGTCGGTGCGGTTGAGGGTGAAGTGCTCGCCTATGGTGAGTACATTCTTATAAGGTTTGAACTCGGTGTTGACGCGGGCTGAGAAACGCTCGAAATCGGTGTGCTTTATGATGCCGATGTTCTTGTAGTAGCCCAGCGAGAAGAAAGCACTGAGTTTGTCGGTGCTGCCGCTGATTGAGAGGTTGTAGTTCTGGACGAGTCCGGTGCGCGTTGTCTCGTCGAACCAGTCGGTGTCGGCAGCCGGAGTCTTGCCCTCAGAATCGAGAAACTTATTCATCGACATTGAGTTGAGCACCGGATAGCCGTTGGAGTCGTAGCCCCAGTTATAGCGGTATCCGAGACCGTTGGTGTTGGGATCTTCGCCGCCGTTGACGTAGGCCTGCCACATTGCGCGGCCGTAGCCTTCGGCATTAAGAACTTTCATGCGGTGGGTATAGAACTGGGCAGCCACCGAGGCGTCGAGGGTAATCTTGAGATCGTTGCCTTTCTTGGTGGTGATGATGATCACGCCGTTGGCTGCGCGCGAACCGTAGATTGAGGCGGAAGCCGCATCCTTGAGAATCTGGATCGATTCGATGTCGTTGGGGTTGAGTTCGTGCATGCCGCCTTTGGTAGGTACACCGTCTATAATATAGAGAGGGTCGTTGTTGTTGAGGGTGCCGATACCGCGGATGCGGACTGTGGCAGTCCCGCTGGGGCCGCCGTCGGCCGATATGTTCATACCCGGCACACGGCCTTGCAGGGCCTTGATGGGGTTGTTTTCATTTTGTTTCGCAATCTCCTTTACATCGACCGAGGTAATGGCACCGGTGATGTCGACCTTGCGCTGGGTGGAGTAGCCTACGACCACGACTTCGTCGAGGAGCTCGTTGTCTTCGTCGAGGCGGATGGTCATTTTGGGTTCGGCCAGCACGGTCTTTGTCTTGAATCCGATGTAAGAGACAATGAGGTCGGCGCCTTCGGGAACTGTAATTTCGAAATTACCGTCGATGTCGGTGGCGACACCGTTGGTCGGGCCTTCGATACCGCAGATGACGCTTGCCCCCAGCAGAGGTTCGTCGTCTGTGGCAGAAACAACAGTTCCGTGCACGGTGATGTTCTGCGCCTGTGATAGGACTGCCGTGAGGAGCAGCAATATCGCACTGAGAATTGTTCTTTTCATTTTATTAAAATTTAGGTTTTGATTTCTGACGCAAATTTAAGACAGAGGCTGATAAGGGGTATATTAAGAATCTTGCATAGACTATCAATATTTTGACGATGCACGATTTTTAACAGACAATGCAACAAATTTACATAAAAAGAACGGCAGCGCCATTGCGATGCTGTCGCTTTGTGAGCCGGTTGACAGCCAAGTTTTGCGAAGGGAGGCGGCTGTCGCCGTTGCCGGGGCATCGCTGCGGAGCGGCGCTTTTCCGCGAGGGGAGGTTTCGGTGGGGCGGCTCCGCAGTTAGGGAGACATTGGGGATGTTGCAGAACCTCGAATCGTAGGGACGCGCGGCTCTTGCAATGCGGTTCAAAATAAGATAGAATAAAAAATGCCACTGCCGTAACTCCGACGCCCATTTTTTTATTTCGTAATTGCGTGATAAAATGTTTATAGACAACGTGTTGTAGGGGCGCTATATTTAGCGCCCGCAGAATCAAAACGTATCTCACCCGGAACAAAATGAAGCTGAATGGAAATGCCTGGACTCAGCGGGCGCTAAATATAGCGCCCCTACAGTATTCTGATTATCAATTATTTTCTGATTATCAATCATTTATAGTATTATCGCAACTTCGCTGTTGGTAGCGCTGCCCCGGCAACTGTATTCTGTTTACGGGCTTATTTAAACCGCATTGCTTATTGAATCAGCCTTTTATGCGGCTGCGGGTTTCGGTGGGGGTTTCGCCGAAGGTTTCGCGGTAGCAGCGGGTGAAGTATGCGGGAGATGAGAAGCCGGTTTCGTAGGCAATCTCGCTCATATTTTTGTCGGTGGTCTTTACGAGGAGCTGTGCCTGTTTCAGACGCAGGCTGCGCATGAGCTCAACGGGGGCAAAGTTAGTGAGCGATTTGATTTTTCTGTAAAACTGGGTGCGTTCAAGGCCCATTTCGGAAGCGAGGCGGTCGACGCTCAGTTCGGCATTGCCCATCTCTTTGCGGAAAATGGCGAGGAAGCGGCAGTAGAAATCGTTGTCGATGTCGGCGTTTTTCTCAATCCGGGCAGAGGGTGCCGGAGTGTCGGAGCCGGAGAGGGTTTCTTTCTGCCAAAGTTCTTTTATGCGTTTCCGGTTTTCGATGAGGGAGCGGCACCGAGCCATAAGCACTTCGGAACTGAACGGTTTCGACAGATATCCGTCGGCACCGCTGTCGTAGCTCTGCACACGCTGTTCGTCCATGGAGCAGGCGGTTAGCATCAGCACGGGGATATGGGAGGTGGTGACTTCCGATTTGAGGCGCCGGCAGCATTCCAGTCCGTCCATTACGGGCATCATGACGTCGCAGATAATAAGGTCGGGGACGTGGCGCACGGCTTTGCGGAGACCTTCGCTGCCGTTTGAGGCTGAGATTACGCTGAAAGAGTCTTTCATGAGTTCATCAATGAGTTTGCGGATGTCGGCGTTGTCGTCGATCACGAGTACCACCGGTTTGTTTTCATCGGGAGTGAGGTCCGGGTCGATTACGGCGAGTTCGGCTTCCACATCGCCGGCGGTTATGGTTGCGGGAGGTGTTTCGAGGATGTCGCTTACGTGGGTCACGGGGAGGGTGACGGTGAATACGGATCCTTTTTTCAGGGTGCTTTCCACCGTGATTGTGCCGCCGTGCATTTCTACAAAGGCTTTGCAGAGCGACAGACCTATGCCGGAGCCGTTGGGGTGGACGCGGTCGACCTGGTAGAAGCGGTCGAAAATGTTGCCGAGGTCGCGCTGACTTATACCCTCGCCGGTGTCGGCCACCGACATTTCGAACATTGCGCGGTCGGTTAAACCATAAGTCACGGTAATCGAACCGCCGTCGGGGGTATATTTGAAGGCATTGGAGAGAAGGTTGAAAAATACTCTTTCGAACTTTTCGGCGTCGGCGGCGAGTGTAAACGGTTTGTATGATGCCAACGGCCTGACCTCGAGTTTCATTGAGCGGCGGCGTGCCAGTTCGCGGAAGGATGCGCTCCAGTCGTCGATGGCTTTTCCGGGGTCGAACTCGGTTAGGCGGAGTTCGAGTTTGTTGTTTTCGTATTTTCTGAAGTCGAGAATCTGGTTTATGAGCCGGTGAAGGATTCTTACGTTTTTGTCGGCGATTTTCACGAGGGTCTGCTGCTGCGGGGTGAGGTTGGGTGCGGAGGCAAGCTGCGCCACCGGTTCGGCGATGAGTGTGAGCGGTGTGCGGAGGTCGTGCGACACGTTGGTGAAGAACACGAGTTTAGACTGGATGGCTTCCTGAAGCTGGGCGTTGAGGTTCTGCTGGGCGTTGCGCTGCTGTTCGAGAATTTCGTTCTGCTCAAGCAGGGCTGTACGGTGGCGCTTGTGCTGCCAGTAGGCGCGGAGTATCAGAAATACTATTCCGACCATAAGGATTATAATTGCAATGCTGGCGTAGAAGAGGGTTGTCTGAGCCGAGTGCTGCGCCCAGTAGTCGTCTATGCGGGCTTTGAGTATTTTCATCTTGCCGGTTTCTTCCTTTATGGTCTCGTTCTGGAAAAGTAGGATGTCGGCGTTGGAAGAGTCGACGGCCGACGAGGCGGGGAGTATGCTCTCGCGCGAAAAAGGCTCGCCTTTGAGAATAGAGAGTGCGGTGCGTATGAGGCGGTATCCTTCGGTAGGATAGAGGAAGGTGGCGTCGATTACGCTGTCGGCGACGGCACGGATGCCTATGTCGGGGGCTGCGTCGATACCTATTATCTTTATGTCGTCGCGGCCGAGGCGGCGTGCGACCTCGGAGGCGCCTATGGCCATGCGGTCGTTGTGGGCATAGATGAGGTCTATGTCGGAACGGGCGCGGAGCAAGGAATCGAGTGCTCCGGTTGCGTCGTCCTTGTTCCAGTTGCCTACGATGGAGCTTACGAGGTTGCCGCCTGCGGCTGTGAACTCCTTTGCGAAGCCGGTGTGGCGCGCTTCGGCGGGTGACGAGCCGGGCAGACCGTAGATTTCCACGGCGTTTGCGCCGCGTCCGAGGAGGTGGATGGCATAGTGTGCGGCGGATTTGCCAATCTCTTCGTTGTCGACTCCTATCCTGGCGGTGTAGGAGTCGCCGATGATGTCGCGGTCGAAAATCACCACGGGAATTCCACGACTGTAGATTTCTTCAATCACCGGGGTGAGTGCGGCGGCTTCGTTTGGCGAAACAATAATAATGTCGAAGCCGTTGTCGGCGAAATAGCGGATGTCGGCTATCTGCTTTTCGTTGCTGTCGTCGGCGGACCGGATTTCAACGGTGGCGTCTTCGTTAAACATTATCTCGCGCTCGATTTCGTCGTTCATCTTCATGCGCCAGTCGTCCTGGCTGCACTGTGATACTCCGATCCTGTAGGATTTTTTATCGTTGCAGCCGCATAAGGATGCCGCAAGGAACAGCAGTATTATTAATAAGGTAAGTCGGCAAAGAGTTTTCATTGTAATTAAGGTACTTGTGCGGGAGAGTGGCCGGTTATGATGCAAAGATAATCATAAAGATATGAAAAACAGTGCATAAGCTATGATTTTTTGAGGAATACAACAAAATTGATACGTTATGCACGATTATTGATACCGTCCGGGCAAATAATATAGTAGCTTTGCAAAAGCGAACAGCGAGTACAATTTCCGAGGTAAAAAAGATTGACCGGGTTCAGTTAACCGTAAAACACAAACGCAAAAAGGATGAAAAGAATAAAGAGCTATATCGCCGCAACGGCGGTTCTCGGGGCCATCACAGTTCCGGCTCCCGCCGGCGCCGCCGATGGGATGCGCATAGAGCATCTCGGGGTCAGCAACACGCTCGTGCGGACAGACGGCGCGAAAAAGTATATGATATTTCCCGTGCAGGAGTCGACCGACGATGCCAGAATCAATGTTCTTGTGGACGGCAACGTGGCCGAGACCATCTACGTGAGGCTTGCCCGCACGAAAACGGATTATACGGTTCCGTTCGATCTTTCGCCCTACGAGGGGCATGAGGTGATTTTCGACGTTGTGACTCCGCAGGGCCGCAGTTCGGTGCGCGAGGCAAAGGAGGATGCATGCTGGAAAGGCATTCATCTGGCCGACAATCCGGATCTCGCAGACCGTGAGGAGAAATATCGTCCGATTTATCACCATACTCCCGTCTACGGCTGGATGAACGATCCGAACGGTATGTTTTACAAGGACGGTGTGTGGCACCTCTATTTCCAGCACAATCCCTACGGCTCGAAATGGCAGAACATGACGTGGGGCCATTCGACTTCGACAGACCTCATAAACTGGCGTCAGGAGCCTGAGGCAATCCGCCCCGACGGACTCGGGTCGATATTCAGCGGGAGCGCCGTGGCCGACACCGCCAATACGGCAGGTTTCGGAAAGGAGGCCGTAGTGGCGCTCTACACTTCGGCCGGCACGAGTCAGGTGCAGAGCCTCGCCTACAGCCGCGACAATGGCGCAACTTTCACGAAATTTCCCGGAAATCCGGTGCTGACGCTCGAAAGCGAGGCCCGCGACCCCAACATGTTCTGGAACACGGAATCCGGCGAGTGGAATCTCGTGCTGGCGCATCCGCTCGACCACGAGATGCTGTTCTTCACGTCGCCCGACCTGAAAACGTGGACAATGCAGAGCGCATTCGGCAAAGGCGAGGGGGAGCAGGGAGGCGTATGGGAGTGTCCCGACCTATTCCCCGTTGCGGTTGACGGCACCGGCGAAAAGAAATGGGTATTGATCTGCAATATCAACCCCGGCGGCCCTTTCGGCGGTTCGGCCATACAGTATTTTATCGGCGACTGGGACGGGAAGACATTTAATGCCGATACTGACGCCGAAGGCCGAATTCCGACCAAATGGCTCGACTACGGTAAAGACAACTATGCCCTTGTAAGCTGGAGCGGCGCACCCGACGGCCGTCGTACGGCGATCGGATGGATGAGCAACTGGCAGTATGCCGCCGAGGTTCCCACCATGCAGTACCGGAGCGCCAATACGCTGCCGAGAGAAATCGGACTCTTCCGCGGCCCCGACGGCCAGATATATGCGTCGAGCACACCCTCGCCGGAGCTTCTCGCTCTGCGGAACCGGCTTGTGACCAGCAAATCCGGCACAACTCTCGGCGGATCGGCCAAAAGTTTCAGGCTGCCCGAAAGCAACAGCGGTGTCTGCGAGATTCTTGCTGAAATCGCAACCCAGTCGGCCGACTCGGTGACGCTCACTCTCTCCAACAAGGTTGGCGAGAAGGTGGAGATGGTCTACGATCCCGTAGCCCACACCATGAAATTCGACCGCCGTCGCAGCGGCGTTACGGATTTCAGCGAGAGCTTCCCGGCGGTGACCGCGGCGCCTACGTTCGAGACTGACGGCAAGCTGTCGCTCCGCATTTTCATCGACCGCTCGAGCATCGAGTATTTCGGCAACGAAGGCCGCAGCGTGATGACTAACATAGTTTTCCCGACGGAACCCTATACCACGCTTTCGTTTACAGCCGCAGGCGGCAAAGCGAAATTGAAAAATCTTAAAATATATTCATTAACAGCTAAATGACAACCGATATGGCACAGGCATTGACAATAGACCGCAAATCATTTCTGCTTCAGATAGTCCCGGTGATGCTCTGCTTCTTCGCAATGGGCTTCGTGGATCTTGTGGGAACGGCATCGAACTATGTGCAGAAAGATCTTAACCTTACCGACTCGCAGGCAAATCTTTTCCCTTCTCTCGTTTTCTTCTGGTTTCTGATATTCTCCGTGCCCACGGGGATGCTCATGAATAAAATCGGCCGAAAGAAAACGGTGCTTATAAGTCTCGCCATCACCGCGGTGTCGCTGATAATACCCGTTGCGGGCGACAGCTATATCACGATGCTTATTTCTTTTTCGCTTTTAGGAATAGGCAACGCCGTGATGCAGACGTCGCTCAATCCGCTCGTTACCAATCTCATAAGCGGCGACAAACTGGCGTCGACCCTTACGTTCGGACAGTTCGTTAAAGCTATCGCGTCGTTTCTCGCACCTATACTCGCCGCCTGGGGCGCCACGACCTATCTGCCTACATTCGGTCTGGGATGGCGTGCGCTGTTCGTTATCTACGCCATAGTCAGCCTGCTTTCCGTGGCCGCGCTCGCCGCCACTCCTATCGAGGAGGAGCGCCCCGATAAGGCTTCGGGAGTGGGAGAGTGCCTGAAGCTGCTCGGGCGCCCGTTTATTCTTCTTTGTTTTATCGGAATAATGTGTCATGTGGGTATTGATGTAGGCACGAATACCACTGCTCCCAAAATCATAATGGAGCGCCTCAGGCTGCCTCTCGAGGAGGCCGGATTCGCCACCAGCGTATACTTCATCTTCCGAACTGCCGGATGCTTCCTCGGGGCATTCATTCTGCGGGCTGTGTCGCCTAAGTTATTTTTCGCCACCAGCGTGGCGATGATGCTTGTGGCGATGGGTATGCTCCTGGCGTGCGACTCGCTCTCCGCGATCTATGCGGGTCTCGGACTCATAGGGTTCGGCAACTCCAATATCTTCTCAATAGTGTTTTCGCAGGCTCTGCTGTCGTCGCCCGACGAGAAAAACGAGGTGTCGGGACTTATGATCATGGGTCTTTTCGGAGGCACTGTGTTTCCGCTCGCCATGGGCTACGCTGCCGATGCGGCGGGTCAGAACGGCGCCGTGGCGGTGATGATCGCCGGAGTGGCCTATCTTCTCTGCTATACATTAAAAATAAAAACTATAAAATAATCAGCATCATGAAAGACGTAGTAGTAGGAATGGGCGAAGCCCTTTGGGATGTCCTTCCGGAAGGAAAGAAAATAGGCGGTGCGCCCGCCAACTTCGCATACCACGTGTCGCAGTTCGGCATGCCGAGCTGCGTGGTGAGCGCCATAGGCAAGGATGCGCTCGGCACTGAAATACTCGACAATTTCAAATCGAAAAATCTTAATTACCTCATTGAAGAGGTGCCTTATCCAACCGGAACAGTTCAGGTTGAGATTGATCAGGCGGGAATTCCACAGTATGAGATAAAGGAAAATGTGGCCTGGGACAATATTCCCTACACCGCACGGCTCGAACAGCTTGCCCAGCGTACCAAAGCGGTGTGCTTCGGGTCACTCGCCCAGCGAAATGTTGTATCGCGCAACACCATCAACCGTTTTCTCGATGCCATGCCGCAGGGTGATGACAGGCTTGTAGTGTTCGACGTGAATCTGCGTCAGGGCTTCTACAACAAGGAAATACTCTGCAACTCGATGAAGCGCTGCAATATCCTGAAAATCAACGATGAAGAGCTCGTCACGGTAAGCCGCATGTTCGGCTATCCGGGCATTGACCTGCAGGATAAATGCTGGATACTTCTCGGCAAATATAATCTTAAGATGCTTATCCTGACGTGCGGCATCAACGGCAGTTATGTATTTACACCCGGATGCGTGTCGTTCCAGCCTACTCCGAAAGTGGAGGTGGCCGATACGGTGGGCGCGGGCGACTCTTTCACTGCCGCTTTCATAGCCGGGATACTCAAAGGAAAGCCGGTAAGCGAGGCCCATAGTTGCGCGGTGCGCACTTCGGCCTACGTCTGCACCCAAAAGGGCGCCATGCCTCTCCTTCCCCCCGAACTGACGGAGTAAAAAGGAAGACGGCAGGCGTTCAGTCTGAGGTGACGGCAGAAAGTTGCCGCGTTCAGCGGGCGAGGAATTCGGCGGCGCTGATTTTAATTCCGCGCGGGCCGTAGTCGCCAAGGGCAACGTCGGCAATCTGGCGCGACGGATCGGTGACGTGGTCGATGGGTTCGCCTGTGGCGTCCATGTAGTCTGTTGGCAACATGTTGGCTATCGAATATTGCCAGGATTTGTCGGGCAGGATGTTGCGGTACATAAATGCGATGGTTTCGCCTATGGGCTTGCCGTCGACGTTGAGCTTCGTGCTCGGCCATACGAGGAGGTTCACGCGCTTTCCGGCGCGAACCTCCCCGGCTACTTTTTCACGGATTTGTTCAATATCCGGATTTTCTGCCAGCACAACGATGAATTCCGACTTTTCGCCCCGGCTCCATAGAGCGTCGCGGTCGCAGGTCGAGACGTAGGAGCGGGTGTCGGCCGCGCTGCCGAGGCATATTGACCAATAGCGTGCGGGTGAGGTGGGATTGTCCTCAGCCACCGTCGGCACGGGCGCGGGAATGAAGCTGAACGTGAGCACCTCGCCGGTGTGGATATGAGTGCGCGCGTAGAGGTAGGCGGTGGAATTGTTAGGGTAATATTTGCTCACCGGTGCCAGGAAGAAAGGCATCTCGGGGTATTCGTCGGATTTTTGCACGTAGGCCTGCGACGTGGCGTCGTAAACGTTTGAACGCAGGTGCTCGGGTGCATCGGCGCCCTGCAGGTCAGCGGCACTGAGAGCCGTGATTTCCGGCATTGGCACGCCGCCGAACTCATGGGGATGGCCTGAGGCGTCGGTGCCGAGATAGTGGCGCATCATCAGCGACGCTATGCGCACACCCTGATTTATGCGGCATACATTTTTGCTGTCGAGCCGGGCGATGACGGCGTCGCTCACACCGGCCGGTACGATGTAGACTGTAAACGACGAGGCTTCCGCCGTGGTATGCAGGAAGGGGTTGATGCCTCCGGCGTCCGGTGAGATGTTTACGTCGTCGATGCCGCCTACGGCATCACCGGTTTCGTCGTTGTAGAGCGAGAAGCTGAAATAACGGCAATGGGGATACGTTCCTTTCAGACGTATGATTTTGTCGGGGTTCTTTTCCACGCTCCAGGTATACTCCCAATAGTTGCTGTAGAGGTCGGGGTATGCGCCGATTTCCTCGTCGGCGCCCGAAAGTGTGGCGCTCCACTGGCCTTCTTTATATTCGGGAGTTTTGTCGGAGTCACTGCATGCAGCAAGCGTCACCGTTGAGGCGAAGAATGCGGCGGATAAGATGATATTGATTGCGTTCATTTTATTTTCTGATTTAGAAATCGTTGTCAGTTGGGTCGTATGTGTCGTATGTGTCGAATGTGTCCGGTGAGTCGAAGTCATCCTGGTCGTCGATGAAATCGTCGTATGAGGCCATCGACTGGTAGTGGTCTAAATCATCGCCGGAGTAGTCGCTGTCGCCGTAGTCGAAGTCGCGGTGATACCGGTCGGGATGGTCGGAGATGTCTCCCCGATGTGCGGTTCTGCCGGGTTTACCGAACAGCCATCGAAACATTAAAAATTCACTGATTAAGTTCCAGAAGCTCATGGTCATTAAATATATCAGGTTAAAAGAAGCGGGTTTGTTCAGATAAATCAGGGTGTCTTTATTCCTGCCGCGGACGGTTGCGGGGATGGAAGCGGAGAATGTCGTCGCGCAGACGGGTGCGGTCGATATGGAGATAGAGCTGTGTGGTCGAAAGATTTTCGTGGCCGAGCATCATCTGGATGGCGCGCAGGTTGGCTCCTCCCTCGAGCAGGTGGGTGGCAAACGAGTGGCGGAGGGTATGAGGGGAGATTACACGCTGTATGCCGGCGGCTTCTGCGAGCTGCCTTACGAGCGTGAAGATCATCTGGCGTGTGAGACGATGGCCGCGCCGGTTGAGGAAAAGTATGTTTTCCTCGCCGGGCTTTATGGGGAGTTCGTCGCGCTCGGGGAGATAGGCTTTTATCTCATGGAGAGAACTTTCCGACATTGGCACAAGACGCTCTTTGTTGCCTTTGCCGCGGACAATGAGGTAACCTTCGTCGGGGAAAATGCCTGATATTTCGAGATTCACGAGTTCGCTGACGCGCAGCCCGCAGCCGTAGAGGGTCTCCATGATGGCCCGGTTGCGCTGGCTTTCGGCTTTGCCGGCGGGTATGGCGGCTATCATGGCGTCGATTTCGCTTACGTCGAGCACAGTAGGGAGATAGATGCCGGTCTGAGGACTTTCGAGCAGTGCGGAGGGGTCGGTATCCATATACGACTCCATGCGCAGAAACCGGAAGAAGGTGCGGATACCCGAGACTATGCGCGCACGCGAACGCTCGGCGATTCCGAGATCCATGAGGTCGCCCACGAACTGCCGCAGGTCGTCGAGAGTGGTGTCGGCCACTGATTTTCCTGCACCGTCGAGGTAGTCGAGGAGCTTTGTGGCATCCATCGAGTAGCCTGCAAGGGTGTTGGAGGCCATACCTCGTTCGACCATGAGGTAGCTTTCGAAAAGGTCGAGCAGGCGCTTGCGGTCGGGAATAGTTCTCATAGTCCGATTCTGAAATTCTGGCTCGGGAGATCCGGGCGGCTTACTGCGACAGTCAGTCGCCGGTCGGAAAACGTCATGACGTGGGGATGCATGGCTGCAATTATTTCAGTGCGGCCGGGGGTAAGACGGGGCTGCCTGAATATAACTACCGCCTGCCTGAACCTGCGCGAGCGTATGAAGCCGGCGAGCATTGATGATTCGCCGGCAGTGAGTCCGCCGGCTACGATGAATGGAAATGCGCCTGGAGCGTCGAGCCTCTCGCCGTAGAGTGCGAGGGCGCGGGCGAAGGTTGCAGCCCGGGTTACTTTATCAGGCGCGATTCCGGAGGTAGCAACAGTTTCGGATACTACGAGGCGCGTGCGGCTGTCGTGGAGCAGCAGCGGGGCGTCGGCACTGTCGGTGGCTTCACCGATAATGAGGGCTTCGCGGGGATTGAAAGCTGCGGCTGTGCGCAGAAGAAGCCTCGCTATAGTCCGGCTTTCAAACTTCAGTTTGCCGAGCCTGCCGTAGGCATAGAATGCGCAGCCCGGATCGCGAAGCACTGTGGTGATGAAGCTGAACGCGAAAGGGGAGTGGACGCCGTAACCGTGATTGCTGCGCCAGTGGAGCAGTCGGTCAAGCAACATCGGCCGGGGTGTCTTTTTCGCGCCGTGTGCCGAATATGCCGAAAACGGCGGCCGCAACCGCGGCAATGTATATCAGTATTACGGAGACAGATGCAAGAGTGTCGGTAACGCGGATCGATTCAGGGTCGAAACGCATCTCCACGGTGTGGTCTCCGGCAGGAATGCGCATTGCGCGGAGCACGTAGTTGACTCTTCCTATCTCAGCCGGTTTGCCGTCGATTGTGGCGTGCCAGCCCCATGGGAAGAATACCTCGGAGAAGACAGCCACGCCGCCCCGGGTGCTGCGGGTGCGGTAGGTGAGGCGGTTTGGAGCGTAGGATGTCTCGGTTATGACATCGGTGGAATCGACCGGTGCGGCTTCGCCGAGCACTGACTTGAATTTCTTGTCGGCTACGGCGGTAGTAGCGGTATTGACGGTGCCGAGGAGGTTCATTTCGGCATCGGGAGAATCTACATATTCGATTTTGCTGACCCACCAGGCATTGCCGAGGGCTTCGGGGTTGCGCAGGGGCTGACCCTGAAGGTCGACGATATAGCGGGCGTTGAGCATGTTGAGCACGTTCCAGTCGGCGTCGGTCTCTGTTCCCTGAGTGAAGTGGGCGAGATGGCGGTCGATGAGATCCTGATAGCGGGTGAGTTTGGCTGCGTGGTAGCCTCCGATTGTCTTATGATAATATGAGGGATCCGAGCTGTAGAAGCGGGGGATGTCCATCACGCGGTAGTTCATAGAGGTATCGGCGAGGATGAGTTTGTCGGCCTCGGTCATGGCTATGGGGGCACCTACCGTTAGCTGACGCGGCACGAAGCTGTCGTGGTTGAGATAGCGCTTGTTGACCATGAAGAGGTCGCCGAGGATGAGGACGCCTGTCACAGTCGCCACGACGGCGGTGTTGAGCCTGTGGCGTATCCAGAGGTCGAGGATGATGAACCCGATGCCCACAATGATGAAGGAGCGGAGGGAGTCGGCGCTGATCATGCCCTGGCGGAGCGACTCGACGAGCGAGTAGATAGTGGGGCTCTGGAGGCTGAACTGAGCCACCTGCGAGGCCTCGTAGCCCTGCTGGGAGAGCGCCTGGGTTATGTAGGCGTCGATCTGGCGGTCGTTGTCGGTGATGACGGAGCCGAAGAATCCGGGTGCCACCATCCCGACGAGGCATATGGCCAGCGAGATGCCGAAACACCAGACGAGGGGTTTCAGATAGCGGCGCGGCTCAGGATCTGTAAGCAGGTGTTGCAGGGCCATTACGGCGAGCAGCGGCATTGTGAACTCGGCAATCACGAGTATGCTCTCCACGGTGCGGAACTTGGCGTACATGGGCACGGCGGCGAGCATGATGTCGGTGAAAACCATTGCGTGGCGCCCCCATGCAAGGATAATCGACAACACCGTGAGAATGAGGAGCGCCCATTTCATAGGCCCTTTCACGATGACACAGCCCAGCAGGAAGAGGGCGAAAATCAGAGCGCCGACGTAGACAGGACCGTTTGTGCCTTCAGGGTCGCCGAAATACTGGCTCATATAGGAGAGATACTGCGACTCGTCGGGGCGGATTTCCCCTTTATCGGTCATTTCCTGCGCCTTGTCGAGGTCAGAGAGGCTCATGGCTGTCATGCGTCCGGCTTCGGGACGCGCCGAGGCGCCGCCCTTGATGTTGGGGATGAGGAGGGAGAAGGTTTCGGAAGGCTGATAGCTGTATTGGGTTATGTAGTCCTTGTCGAGTCCCGAAGAGTTCTGGCCGGCGGCTGCTGGCTGCGAGAGCTCGCTATGGCGACCGCGCATGGTCTCTTTGGAGTACTCGTACGTGTTGTACAGGCTCGGGCTGTTGGCCGTCACGGCGAGTACAGCCGCGATTGCGAGCACTCCAGTGGCGATTCCCCACTGCTTCATGGTGTGCTGCCTTACGGCCTGCACGAGGCACGCTATGATGATGCCTGCGATTACGAAGAGGAAGTAGTAGGTCATCTGGATGTGGTTCGACGCTATCTGCATCATGGCAAACAGGGCTGCCATTGCTCCGCCGGCAAGGTAACGCCCGCGGTAGCAGAGAATAATGCCTGCAATGGTGGGCGGCACGTAGGCGAGGGTAATGAATTTCCAGATGTGACCCGCGCCGATGATTATAACGAAATATGAGGAGAACCCGTAGGCTACGGCGCCGATGAGCGCCAGCCACCAGCGCATGCGCATGGTGATGAGCAGAATGAAGAATCCTACCATCATCATGGCGATGAGCGATGCCGGGGATGGTAATCCCAGCCCCATCACCGTATTTATCCATGAATAAAGAGAACTGGACGGATAGGAGGGCGAAATCTGAAAAGTGGGCATGCCGGAGAACAGGGAGTTTGTCCAGCGCGTGGCTTCGCCCGTGGCCTCGGCGTAGGCTTTAGCTTCCTGGCCGATAGCGATACCCTGCAGGGTGTCGTGCTGGCGGAGCTGGTTGCCTTCCATGGCGTCGGGGTAGAAAAAGAGAGCCGCTACGGCTGCGATTATCACAATTCCGCCAAAAAATTGCCAGAGCCGGGCGCTTTTTATGAAGTTCAGGAGTCGGTTCATCATTCAGCAGGTCTTAGTTCCAGAGGAATATCTTTTGTTTCTCCTTCGGCTACAGGAGCTACGGAGTCGGTCTGCGCCGAAGTGGTGTCGGCGGGTGCGGGGGCATCGAGATTACCCCCTCTTACGGCGTCGTATTCAGTGAGCCGGGCACGGAAATCGGCCGCGAGAGAGTCGAGGTTGACAGTAGAGTTTATTCTGTTGGCTTTGTCGATAGCTGCGCGCATGTCGTTAGGATTGATGCCGAGGGCGATGTCGTAGACGTCGACGAATTTGCGTATAGTCTCCAGATCGCGCTTGCGCTCCTTGTCTTTTACAGCCTGGTTATGGATTTCGAGGAATGCCATGAGCACCGAGACTGTCTCTTCAGGGGTAAGATCGTCGACGTAGAGCGACATACTGTCGGCAAGCGCCGAAGCGGAGCTGAGGTTGTGGGATAAAAGCGCTTCTTCGAGCTGAGTGTTCTGCTCCGCGACTTCGGCCGGTTTTTCCGTTTCGGTTTTTCCGCCGCAGGCCGCGAGGGAAATCATCAGAACCGAAGCGCAGACGAGAAGTATATGTTTCATAAAGTCAAATATTTCATTTTTAACCCACAAATATACGACTTTTTTCATACGTAGCCGAAATTGGAGGCAATAAAAAAACGCCGGGGTTGCCGGCGTTTTTTTATTGAAAGACAGCTGAACTGTCAGGGGGAGTCGTTTTTATTTCTCGATGTGGGGACCTGCGGCTACGAGTTCGCGGCCGGCAGCGTTGCTCTCGAACTTCTTGAAGTTGTTGATGAACATCTCGGCGAGTTTGTCGGCCTTGGCGGTCCACTGTGCGGGATCAGCGTAGGTATCGCGGGGGTCGAGGATCTTGGGATCGACGCCGGGGAGTTCGGTGGGGATTGTGAAGTCGAAGATGGGGAGCTGCTTGGTGGGGGCAGTCAGGATCGAGCCGTCGAGGATGGCGTCGATGATGCCGCGGGTGTCGCGGATGGAGATACGCTTGCCGGTACCGTTCCAGCCGGTGTTCACGAGATAAGCCTTGGCACCGCTCTTCTCCATGCGCTTAACGAGTTCTTCAGCGTATTTGGTGGGGTGGAGCGAAAGGAATGCTGCGCCGAAGCAAGCCGAGAATGTCGGGGTAGGTTCGGTGATGCCGCGTTCGGTACCTGCGAGCTTGCTGGTGAAGCCGGAGAGGAAGTAATATTTGGTCTGCTCCGGGGTAAGGATAGATACGGGGGGCAGAACGCCGAAAGCGTCGGCAGAAAGGAAGATCACGTTCTTTGCGGCGGGACCGCGGCTGGGAACAACGATGCTCTTGATGTGGTCGATAGGATAAGAAACGCGGGTGTTCTCGGTCACGCTCTTGTCGGTGAAGTCGATTTTGCCGTTAGCGTCGACAGTAACGTTCTCGAGGAGGGCGTCGCGGGTGATTGCGTTGTAGATATCAGGCTCGCTTTCTTTGTCGAGGTTGATAACCTTTGCGTAGCAGCCGCCTTCGTAGTTGAACACGCCGTTGTCGTCCCATCCGTGTTCGTCATCGCCGATAAGCAGACGCTTGGGGTCGGTTGAAAGGGTGGTCTTGCCTGTTCCGGAGAGGCCGAAGAAGATAGCGGTGTTCTCGCCTTCCTTGTCGGTATTGGCCGAGCAGTGCATCGAAGCGATGCCGCGGAGGGGGTTGTAGTAGTTCATGATGGAGAACATGCCTTTCTTCATCTCGCCGCCGTACCAGGTGTTGATGATGAGCTGCATGCGCTGGGTAAGGTTGAAGGCAACGCAGGTCTCGGAGTTGATGCCGAGTTCCTTCCAGTTGACAACTTTAGCCTTCGAAGCGTTGAGCACCACGAAGTCGGGCTTGAAGTTGGCGAGTTCGTCCTCGGTGGGGCGAATGAACATGTTGGTAACGAAATGAGCCTGCCAAGCCACTTCCATGACGAAGCGTACAGCCAGACGGGTGTCGGGGTTGGTGCCGCAGAAAGCGTCGACCACGTAAAGAGTCTTGTTGGAGAGCTCAGTGTCGGCTATTTCCTTGAGGGCATCCCAGGTCTGGGGAGTGATGGGCTTATTATCGTTTTTGTAGTCGTCGGAAGTCCACCAGATCGAGTCGCGGCTGGTGTCGTCCATAACGAAGAATTTGTCTTTGGGGGAACGGCCGGTGTATATGCCGGTCATAACGTTGACAGCACCGAGTTCGGTGAGCTGGCCTTTTTCATAACCTTCCAGTCCGGGTTCCAGTTCGTCGGTGAAGAGCTGGTCGTAGCTGGGATTGTGGATCACCTTAGCGTTGGCGATACCATACTGGGAAAGATCAATTGTACTCATTGTAATCTAAGAGTTTGATATAAAAGTTGTTAGATTATTCTATTTCTACTTTGAACGCTATTGTGCGTGGGGAACCTTAAATCCGTTGCAAAGTTAATGAAAATTTGGGTTAAACGCGATAAAATTATGGAAAAATTTCCGTATTAATTATTTTTAAGCGTTATAGGTTAAAATCCAAAGAGTCAATACTTCGCGCAGAAATACCAAACATAAAACAAGCCTGTCGGCGGTAAGTTCGCCTGAATTTCGCAATCTTTTGGCAGAAAAGGCTGTTTAAGATTATTTAACGGCGAAATGGCCTAAAAAATTACAAAATTAATTGCTGACAGATTAAAAAGTGATTAATTTTGCATCACCTGTCCGCTTTGCTGTCGAAGCGGTAACTTCTGTACACAATTATCTGTGTGTGCAAAAAAACATTTGAGTGACAGCGCAGATGTTCCCTCTGTCTGGAAACCGCCAAACTTCCTAAGTCCATGGGGGACAAAGTTAGAAAGAATTAGTTGTATGCTCGAAATACGGGCTGGACTGTTTTTATACTTGTTTCGTGGATTGGGTGCTTGGCGGTACCTCAGACTGGGATCGGGTTGAAAGAGTTCAGCCCTATTCGTGTAATTAACAGAACAACAAAGCATATACCGAATTTTCTATGGCAACTATTTTTATCGGAAAAGTTATTAAAGAAGAGCTGAAGGCTCAGCAGAAATCAGTGGTGTGGCTTTCAAACGAACTCGGTTGCAACCGCACTAACGTGTATAAGATCTTCAACCGGCAGAGCATCGACGCTGAGCTCCTCCTGAGAATAAGCGTTGCGCTCGACAGGAATTTCTTCGAACCGTACGTCACCCGGCTCTCCTGCTGACTTTTTCCGAACGGGAAACGAATTTTCTCCTCTCTCTCCGCCCGGTAGCGACCGGGCGATTCGCGGCAAAAATAGGTTGGTTTCCGCCTGTCTCTCTCCGCATTGCCGGTAGGCTACCGGTTCTACGGACAGCATACAACAACTATACAACCCTAAATTTCGAGCATAGCGTGAAACCGACCTACGCCGCCTGATCAATCTTTTTTACCTAACATACCTAATTGCCGAAAGACCGAAAGGCTGCATCACCCGTCCCGGGAGATGCAGCTTTTTTTGACGCGATAAATGGCGGAGAGACAGCCATCCCTGCTTTGGCTAACGCCGGTTCCGAGGCTCCGCGGCTCGGCTCTTCATGAAAAATGCTCATTCGCGGCGGACGTGAAGAATCACGTCCGTACAATAATTCGCTCATTATCATTAGGTTGACCCCTAAAATCAAGCCCGGCTTCGTGGTGTGAAGCCGGGCTCGGTTAGAATCTTAATGGATGGGACGGCGGATTATTCAGCCCAGATTTTAATGGCGGTGAAGCGGACTTGGCCGCGCTTATTAGTCTCGGTGCCGAGGGTGGCGTCGTGGCCCACAGTGAAGGTCACTTCCGAGGCGCTGCCTTCCCAGATGATTTCGGTGTCGCCGGTCTGCTGGGCGGGATTGATCTTTCCGGTGCTGGGGGTGAGGGTAGTATATTGAGCCTTCACATCGGCCGAAAGGGTAAAGATAATCTTATTCATCTTCTTACCCGAGATTGCCATTGTGTTGTCGGCATAGAGGCGGATGGCCGACGTCTTTTCGTGGTATGTCGGGTTTGTGGTGCCGGAGGCCTTTTGAATGTCGAAGGTGAATCCGTCGGCTTCGCTTGTGCCGGGGAGGGTGAACGACGAGAACTGGGCGGAGGTGAAGGTGAATTCATTTCCGGTGCCGGGATTGTCAGGGGTGTCGCCGCCGCCCGATTTTTCGGTTGAAACGAGCACATTGTTCATTTCCCAGGTTCCGGCTTTAGCCGCGGTGCCTACGTAGTGGAAACCAATCTGAATCTGTTTGCCCGCATAGGCCGAGAGGTCGATGCTGCCCGAGTTGACAAAGGGCTTCCATGCAAGTGCGGAGGGATAGTTGGGCACGGTGAGGGTGGTCCAGTCGGCTGAACCGGCGGTGCGCACGGCTACCGTTGCCTGAGTCTTGGCTACGTCGAGCGATGAGAAGAAGTTGAGCACCTGGTCGAACGACAGATAGGCTGCATCGACGGCTTTGAGGTCGATTACGGGCGAAACGAGCCATGAGTCGGCATCGTAGTTGACTTTGTCGATATACGATGTGGCGATCATGTACTTATACTGCGAATCGTATTTCCAGATGGCGTCCACACCCGAGGGGAGAGTGACGTTTTCAATTGTGAAACCGCCCATTCCGGAGGCGAATGTCTCGGAGAAGATGGTGCCGCTCACGGGCTCTTTGATATCGACGCCTTCGATGGTGAAGGTGCCGGCAGCGCCGGTGTTATTGACGATGCCCGGGGAGTTGAGACATTTGCCGAGGGTGCCCAGAATCGTCATGAGTTTGCCGTAGTTGCTCGTGTTGTCCACGAGGTTGCCGTAGCGGCGGAGGGCAGAGCCCTGGGGAAGGTCGAACACGAGGCACTGAGCGAAGTCCTTGCACTGCGGGTCGGCGGCTATGACGAGGGTGTTGTCCATCGTGGGAGTGGCGGTGAACTCGATGTCGGCGTTCGAAGTGATTTCAGTAACGCCGGGAGCTACGGCGCCCACAATATAACCTTTTGTCCACACGTCTTTGGCAGTCACGCCCGAGTTGATGGCGGCGATGGCCTCGGTTACGGTGTAGGGGTTGTCTTCGGCGCCGGGGCCGATGGTGGGATTGCCGAAGTTCATGCAGCCCTGGCGGTCGTTGAGCAGGATCTGCCATCCGGAGGTGCCGAAGTAGGAGAGGATGCCCACTACGTCGCCGTTGCCGGCGGGGAGCATGTCGCTCCAGAAGTTGGAGTAGCCGGAGGTGCGGACAATGATGGAGTTGCCGTCGGAGAGGATGAGGTTGCGGTTGGAGGTAACCTTATGGCCGTCGGTGAAGGCCACCTGGCCGCCCTGCTCGAAGTGGCAGTTGTTGAACCTCACGAGCTGGCTCTGCCATTTGCGCAGGCCTTCGGGCGAGGTGGAGAGGTCGGCGGCGGAGTTGACGAGGATGGTGTCGAGGCGGGCGGGCTCGGGGAGGCCGTTGAGCTGCGAGTGCATCTCGAAGAACTCGTAGGGCATGAACGTGGCCTCGTAGGTGTCCTGGTACTCCTCGGGGAAACCGAGCTGCTGCAGGCCGTTGTATTTGCCTATGTACATGTCGGTGAGGTCCACCACCACTTCCTGGCCCATGCGGTATTTCTGATACATGGAGTTGGCGTTGATCGACATTGCCATGGCGCCCGTGGCGTCCTGGATTACGAGGCTCTTGTAGATGTTGCCCGAGGCGTCCGACGAAATCACACGTCCCGAAATCACCACGTGCTCGCCGGCATCGTTGAGCCGGATGGTGTCGATGTAGTTGGTGGCGTCGTTCCAGTAGCGTGTCTTGACCTCGTTAATGGTCGTGTTGGCCTGTATGGTTGCCACCGGAACCGGAACGTCGATATTGTCGAAATCGTTCTGGCAGGCAGTAAGAGCTGCGGCTCCGATTGCGAGCAGGCTGATATATGATTTGAAATTTCTCATGATTCTGAAATTTGGATTGGATTACTTGTTCTCGTAGCTTACAATCTGGCTGCCGGTGGTCATCTGAGGCGTGTTGCCCTTGAAGTTGACGAGGGTTCCGAGCACTACCACCTCGGCGCCAACCTGAAGCTGGTCTTCGGCTGTGAATTTATCGCCGTTGAGTCCGTAGCCGCGATAAATGCTGAAGGTTTCGCCTCCTTCGGTGTCGCAGATGTTATAGGTGGCGTTGCCGAACTGGGTGCTGACCTCCTTGATGGAAGCCACTTTACCTTTGACGTAGACGTTTTCGATTTTGCCGTTCTCGTCGAGCGCTTTGGCGAGGTCGAGCGCCTTGGCGGCGTTGTAGGGGCTTTCGAGAGTACCTTCGCCCGAGGGAGTGTCACCGCCGCCGGGGGTTACAGTTCCGCCCTGACCGTTGTAGCTTACGAGCTGGCTGCCGGAGGTCATCTGAGGCGTATTGCCCATGTAGTTGACGAGGGTTCCGAGCACCACTACCTCTGCGCCGACCTGAAGCTGGTCTTCAGAGGTGAACTTCTCGCCGTTGAGACCCTTGCCGCGGTAGATGGAGAAGGTCACACCGCCTTCGGAGTCTCCGATGGTATAGGTGGCGTTGCCGAACTGGGTGCTGAGTTCCTGGACGGATATAACTTTGCCTTTGACGTAGACGTTCTCAATTTTGCCGTTCTCGTCGAGAGCCTTGGCGAGCTCGAGCGCCTTGGCGGCGTTGTAGGGGCTCGCCTCGGTGCCTTCGCCTGCGGGGGTGTCGGGGGTGCCACCGCCTCCGCCGCCCTGGCCGTTGAGGCTGACTATCTTGCTGCCGGAGGTAATCTGCGGGGTGGTGCCTTTGAAGTTAACGAGGGTGCCGAGCACAACCACTTCGTCGCCTGCCTTGAGCTGGTCTTCGGAGGTGAATTTGTCGCCGTTGAGGCCGTAGCCGCGGTAAACTGAGATAGTGGTGCCCCCTTCGGAGTCGCCGATGGTGTAGGTGGCGTTGCCGAACTGGGCGCTGAATTCATTGACAGCTATGACCTTGCCCTTCACGTAGACGTTCTCGATCTTTCCGTTCTCGTCGAGCGCTTTGGCGAGCTGCAGCGCCTTGGCTGCGTTGTAGGGATCTTCAAGGGTGCCTTCGCCCGCGGGTTCACCGCCGGGAGTGTCGGGGGTAACGGGCTTGTCGGTCCATTCGAAGCCGGTGCAGTCGGTTTTGGGATCGGAGAACACGAGCTGCCAGTTCGAGCCGAAGTAGCTCAGGATGGCGCGTACGGAGCCCTTGCCGGTGGGCATCACGGTGTTGACGAATTTGCACTTGTTGCTGGTGGAGATGTCGAGCGTGTTGCCCTGCGAATCGCGCAGCTTGCGGGTGGTGTAGTTTGCGGCGCCGGGGGTGCCGAACATCTCTTTGCCGCCGTCGACGAACTCAACGTCGTTGAGGGTGATGAGGCGTGTCTGCCAGGTCATCATCTCCTGCTGATTGGCCTTGTACGACACGATGTCGGGGATGGTGGTGACATATTCGGGAATCAGGGCGGGGTCGGGCAGACCGTTTACCTGTGCGATGGAGGTAAATACGTCGAGATCCATGCCTCCGATGCTGTTGTTGTAGAGCGTGCCTATCATCTGCAGACCGCGGTAGGTGCCGATGAGGAGTCCGGTTACGTCGATTCTCACTTCCTGACCGTACTGATATTTCTCGTAGAGGTCGGTGGAGTAGATTCTTACGGTTATGGCCGAAGTCTCGTCCTCAAGGATAATGCGCTGGTAAACGTTGCCTTCCTTGTCCGACGAAACCACGCGGCCGCCGATTATAATGTGTTTGCCGTCGTCGGTGGTGCCGATGGTGGTCTGGTAGTCCTGCGAGGAGTCCTGCCAGTATTTGGCTTTGAGGTCGAGAATCGAGGTGTTGGCGGTGATGGTGGCCTCGGGGACGATAACCGGCGGACGGTCGAAATCGTCGTCGCAGCTGACGAAACCTGCCGATGCGGCGGCTACGGCCAGAGCCATCAGAATTTTATGCAGTTTCATATATTATATATGTGTCAGAGGTTGGAAAATGTTTAGAAACGCACACCCACGTTGAAGTATACCTTTATGCCCTGGGCGTAGGAATACTTGTTGGGGTACTTGTTGATGTCGTAGTTGGTGTAGTCGAAGCGGCCCTGCTGGTAGCCGTAGGTCATCACCTTGCGGTTGTTGAGGATATTGTCGACGTTGAGGTTGAAGTTCATCGAGACCTTGCGGTTGATGTAAACGACCTTGCCGATCGAGGCGTTGAGCAGGAATGCGTCCTTCAGTTTGTCCTGATGACCGAGTTCGTCCATCTTCTGCTCGAGGGTGGCCTTGTCGGGATACTTCTGCCAGAGATCGGGAAGTGCCTCGTGGCGGATAGGCGACAGAACCACGTAGGAGTCGTCGAGCCAGGTGGCGTTGATGTTGAAGAACCACGATTTGGGAGCCGCCCAGTCGATGCCGATGTTGACGGCGGTCTGCGGTGTGCCGCCCACGTAGAAGTTCTTCAGGTATACAACCTGAGCGGTATCGGGCATCATGCCGTTCTCATAGGAACGGACGCCGGTGGGACGGTTTTTGTACTGGTAGCGGGCGAAGGTTCCGGCAGCGCTTACAGTTACCGACGGAGTCACTTTGTAGGCCATGCCGATTTCTACGCCCTTGTAGGCTTTGCGTACGCCCTTGAGAACGTAGTTCATGAATGTTGAGTACTGGTCGTCGTAGAACGAGGTGCGCTCCGTCTGGTCGAACATCTCGGTCCAGAAGCCGGTGATGCTTCCGCGGAAGCGGCGGTAGTTCCATACGTAGGAGAGGTCGGCCGATACGATGCGCTCGTTCTCGAGACCGTCGATGGCGGTGTCCTTGATACGCGGAGAGATGTAGGCGTATTCAAAGAGTGGAGCGCGGGTCTCGTACGAGGCGTGGCCCATGAAGAAGTTGCGGCCGTCGAGCTTGTAGGTGGCGCCTACTTTAATGGCGGCGTTGTCGAAGCGGTGGGTCAGACCTTTGCCGTAAGAGTTGAGCGGAGCGCGGCCGTTGCGCATCTTGCCGTCGCGGTAGAACTGGGTGTAGGAAACCTTCAGACCGTAGTTGATATCCCATTTGGGGAGGTTGATCACGTTCTGCAGCCATGCCGAAGCCTGCACGGCGTTGATGTAGTAGTCGTAGCCGAACGTGTCGCCCTTTCCTGCGCGGCGGTTGGGGTCGTTGAGGTTGTTCTGCAGCATTTCGGGGTTATCGGGGAAGTCGCGCTCGGAGTACTGGTCGATGTCGAGCCAGTATTCGCCGCCGAGGAGGTCGCGCACTGTCTTGTAGTAGTGGGCGCGGGTGTAGTTGAGTGAAACTCCGGCCTGCATGGTCATATGGTCGGTCAGGCGGTGGTTGAGCACCGAGTTCAGTATGAAGTTGAACTGGTTGCTGTGGCGGTTTTCGAGAATGTACGACGAGCTGTGGTTGTCGGGGTTATTGCCGCGGCCGTAGATGTTGTTGAGCTCGTTGGTACGGTAAAGGTTCTCCCAGTCTATCTGGCGGAACGATTCGGTGTGCCAGAGGTCGGTGTAGAGTTGGTAGGCCTCGGGGTCATCTTTATAGTAGGAGGGCAGATAGCGGTAGTAGTCAGGACGCGGGTCGGCGGCGTTGTACCAGTTCAGAGCCGAAGTCGAGTAGTTGACCCAGCGGATGGCGGCGCCGGTGTTGAGCGAGGTGCCCTTTTTCGGTTTCCATATCCAGTTGAGTACGGCCGTGGGGTCGAATGTCTCTACGATTCTCGCAGCACGCTTCTTGCCGTCCTGGTAGCCCCAGTTGGGGTTGTAGAGGTTGTTGTCGGCCAGATCGTAGGCCTCCTGATATGTAGGCGATGCCGTGGCTCGCTGCGTGGGTGCGCCCCAGAGGGTGAGATTGAGCGAGTGAGCGTCGTTAAACACTTTTTCGAGGCTCATGAACAGACCTCCCGAGTTGTAGAACGTTCCGTCGATCACTCCCTCTTTCGCATAGCGTCCGATGGCGCTGACCGTAAAGGCCCAGCCGTTTTTGTTCAGGCCGGTCGAGTACATAGCCATGGCGCGCAGCATGTAGTTGGAATTGGTGAATGCGACAGAGCCGTTGAAACCGGGAGCGTAGTTCGAGGCCATGGTGTTGATGTTGGTGGCGCCGCCTATGTCGCCGAACCCGAATGCCGACGATGCAAGGCCGATCGCGGTGGTCTTGTCGCGGAAGGCGCGGTTCATGCCGCCGAGGGTGGAGTAGTTGAAGCGTCCGCGGGCGAGATCGTTGAACGAGACGCCGTTTATGTAAGTCTGCTGATATTCGGAGTTATATCCGCGCATACGGAAGCGCATTACCGAGAAATCGTAGCTCGCGGCGTTGTAGTAGACGTCGTCCGAGGCACCCGTCAGCATTGCAATGCTCTGCGAGTTGCCCTCCTCGTCCTCAAGGATATTCTGGTCGAAATACATGTCCTGCTGGTCTTCGTAGAACACGCTGTTAAGATCCGAAGAGAGAAGTTTTACATCACCGATGTCAGACACCCGTCCGGCCGTAATCGAAACCGGAACGGTCTGGTCGTTGTAGCCGTAGGCGGCCACGGTAATCTCATCGTTGCCGGGCTTGGCGTCGGTGATCCTGAACTCGCCGGCGGGGCCGGTGGTCACGATGATCGACTGGCTGTTGAGCATCACGGTCGCGCCATCCACCGGCGCTCCGGTGTTGGAGTCGACAACAGTACCGGCTACGCCCGTCTTCTGGGCAAGCGACGGCAGTACCGCCGTCAGCAAAAGTAGCAGAAACAGTTTAAATCTCATAAATGTCAGATATATTAATGTTAATTTTGAAATATTCTCTACGTTATATTCTGAAAAACTGTAAGAACTGTACTACACATCAAAAACACGGTCGCGTTACGGTAGAGAGTTCTGCGATCGTGCTGTCATAGTAATTAGTGCCAAATATAAGATAAATATTCCGAATATTCCATATTTTTAACAAAAAATCTGAAAAGTGGCCGGAAAAAAGTGACCGGGTCTGCAGAGCGCCTCCCATCGGATTATCCTGTGTTTTCCTCTTTTCTCAGAAAAATTTTTCCCACGGCTCGAAAAAAGCGACATTATCGCAATGGTCTCCGGAATTTCGTGTATTATCTTTGCATCGTGGTTCACAACCGCGGTGTGAATCCGGCCTTTTATTAATCTCTAAAAGTTCATATTAAAAATGGAAAAACACAATGAAGAAGAAAATGTTACTGCTGCCTCTGCCGGAGCTGAAGATGCACCGGCCGCTGAACTGGCGGTTGCCGCTTCCGCAGAAAATGCTCAGGGGGATGGACTGGATGCTGACAGCTCTCTCCGGGGCGGCTCTGACGGCGAAGAAAATCCTCTCGTCGCTGAAGAATTTCGCGGAGAGTCTCCCCGAGTGGATAAGGGAGCCGCTCCTCAGAATTCTGAAGATGGCGCTGGAGCCGTCGGATCTCAGCAGTCCGACTCAGACTCCGGACGTCTGCTCAGGCTCATAGAGAGCGATCCCCGCGTCGGGCGCCTTGTCGCCTCGATTCTGAGCGGCGAGGAACCCGACGACGCAATCCGCCGCCTTGCCCGTGAGGTCTCCTCCTCAGCCGCCCGGCCGCTCTGCGCTCCCGGCACCTTTGAACTCAACCGTATCGACCCCGGTATTTCTCTTGCCGGGGCTGATGATCCCGAAACTGCCAGGGTGCTCAGCAATCCCCGCCGCAGCGTATGGCCCGACTGACCCGGTTATCCTATCTGAATCCTATGAAAGACACACACTTGAAAAACCATTTCTTAAAACTCTGAAAAACAATGAAGAAAATTGAAAACAGCGCTCCTGCTGTACCTGTAGCCGAAACCCGCATCTTTTGCGCCGAAAACATCGTGAAAATCATCCTCGTGCTCATAGCCATGCTTCTATGGTCGCTCGGCGCCGAGGCTCTCGACGGCTTCCAGACCGCTTCGCTCGCCATGGCCGGTCTCATTCCCGTAGCCGGCCCGATGACAACCGCCGTGGCCAATGAGCATGCGAAGGGGTTGCTCCGCAACGACATCGACAGCCGGATTGTGAAAATCCGTCCCTCATCAACTCCTATCGACCAGATTTCGCGTATGGGAGCTGCCCGTAAGGCTGCCTCGATGCAAGTGGAATATTACTCCGTCGACACAAAGTCGGGCGAAAGCACCGTGGCTGAAGATGTTGCCGAAATAGAATATACCGGAGGTTACGCCATAACCATTCCCTGCAGGGACGCCCGTCTTTTCGCTCCCTCCGAAACCGTGCTCTTCCCCTCGGTGAAACTTGCTGAGACTGAATACCTTGTAGGCTACGTAGATAAGGTCGACACAGCCCTCCATATTATTCCCGTCAACCCGATTCTCCTTGATGGCGACGGGATGATACCCGCTATGAAGGCCGGTACCCCCATCGTCAGAATGGGTCGCGCCGCCGGCGAGCTCGACGTGCAGACTCCCCAGTTCAACTCTCTTCCTCAGAAGAGCGGAAACTTCTGCCAGATTTTCAAAACCCAGATAGAGCAGTCTACCCTACAGCGGATCGCCGACAAGGAAGTGGGATGGAATTTCTCCGATCAGGAAGAAGTGGCGATTATCGACATGCGCCTCTGCATGGAGAAGAGTTTCCTTTTCGGCGTCAGAACGCGCACCCGCTCCATCGAGAAGGATGAGGATATATGGCTTACCGGAGGAATATGGGGGCAGGCAGGCCGTCAGCTCAACTATACCAAGGGCAAGTTCGGGGGCGATACCTTTATGGAGCTCATGCGTCAGTCGTTCACCCGCAATGCAGGCTCAACCCGTAAGGTGCTCGTGGGCGGTTCGGAACTCATAAGTGCTCTGAGCTCTCTGCCGGTCGACCGCGTGGCCTCTCCTTCCGACGAGAAAACTGTCTGGGGCATGGATTTCCACCTTCTCACCTCGAATTTCGGTTCGCTCTACGTGATTCATTCCGAAATATTCGATCTCTGCGGCCGTCCTGCCGACGGTATGGTGATTGATCCTGAATATCTTACCAAGTATGTCCACATTCCCTTCTCCGCCGAGCGTCTCAGTCTCAAAGAGAGCGGTCAGCGCAACTCCGATGCCGTGGTCATGACCGAGGCAAGTTGCCTTGTATTGCGCCATCCCTCATCCCACCTCCGCATAGTGGGCGAGTAATCCGCCTGAGTTGCACTTAGTGTATATCAGTTGAATATCAGTTTGTTATAGTATGGGCGTCATTCTTTACGTCCGCCGCGAATTCTCATTCATCAGGTTCCGCGCGGGGTTAATTATTGTTAACCCCGCGCGTTTGTCTTGTCCGCTGCCGCAGGATTGAGTAACTTTGCATCCGAAATCAAAAAAGTGGACAAATTTGGCTGCTTGCAACCACTTCCAAAAAAATGCTAAAACCGCCGTCGGGCAGTGCGCTCCTGTGCTGCCGTGACGTAGTTCCGGACGATGCCGCTATTTTTTTGGAAATGTTGAAGCAACCCCACTCTTGGCCGCTTTGACATTATTTTTTTGCTCCGAACGAAAATGAACAACAACAAAACCTATCTCTTCACCTCGGAATCCGTTTCCGAGGGACACCCCGACAAAGTAGCCGACCAGATCTCCGACTCTGTGCTCGACTATTTTCTTGCCTACGACCCGCATTCGAAGGTAGCTTGCGAAACCCTCGTCACAACCGGTCAGGTCGTGATTGCCGGTGAGGTAAAAAGCGAAGCTTATATCGACCTCATGGAGGTGACCCGCGACGTAATCAAGCGCATCGGCTACGACCGCAGCGAACTTAAGTTCGACGCCGAGGCCTGCGGTGTGCTCAACGCTCTCCACGAGCAGAGCGCCGACATTAACCGCGGTGTGGATCGCAGCGAAACCGACCGCTCCGCCCAGGGCGCCGGCGACCAGGGTATGATGTTCGGCTACGCATGCGACGAAACCGACAATTTCATGCCTCTCACCATAGATCTCAGCCACCGCCTGTTGCTCGAACTTGCCGCCATACGCCGCGAGGGGAAGGAGATGGTCTATACCGAATCCGGTGTCACCCGCACCTACCTCCGTCCCGACTCAAAGAGTCAGGTTACGGTAGAATACAATGCCGACGGCACTCCCCGCCGCGTCGACACAATCGTAATATCCACCCAGCACGATGAGTTCATAACTCCCGGCAGCGGTCTCACCCAGGAGCTGGCCGACGAAAAAATGCGCTCCAGAATTGAGGCCGATGTGCGACGGGTGCTCATTCCCCGCGTAAAGGCCCAGCTCACGCCCGACATCGCCGCAATGATCGGCGACGACGTGAAGATTCTCGTCAATCCTACCGGTAAATTCGTTATCGGCGGCCCCCACGGCGATACCGGCCTGACTGGCCGTAAGATAATTGTGGATACCTACGGCGGACGCGGCGCTCACGGCGGTGGCGCTTTCTCCGGAAAAGACCCCTCGAAGGTTGACCGTTCGGCTGCTTATGCCGCTCGCCATATAGCCAAAAATCTCGTGGCGGCCGGCGTTGCCTCCGAAGCGCTTGTGCAGGTAGCCTACGCTATCGGCGTGGCACAGCCAGTCAGCCTTTGCGTCGACACCCGAGGCACGGCTAAAGTAAACCTTTCCGACGGCGAGATTGCCGACATCGTAAAAGGTATGAAATGTTTCGACATGACCCCTTATGCCATTGAAACCCGCTTCGACCTGCGCAAACCTATCTACAGCGAGACTGCCGCCTACGGCCACATGGGACGCAAACCTCAGACCGTGACAAAGCATTTCCACTCCCGCTACTCGGGCGACCGCGATATCACCGTCCGCCTCTTCGCATGGGAGGAACTCGACTGCGTGCCTCAGGTAAAACAGGCCTTCGGCCTCTGATAATCCCGGACATTCTCTTAAATTACATAATAAAAACCGGCGGCACGAGATTAGCTCGTGCCGCCGGTTTTATTTGCCGGTCTGATACGTGTTAAAAAATGTTGGGAAGAGGATGTATTTGTGTATGTCGACAAATTTCTTTATATTTGCACAAAATATTGGCAATTTGAAACTACTACGCATTATAAATCTCGCTCAATGCTTATAATCCCAGCAAAATACAAGCAGAAATTACTTCCGGAGACTACCGAGCTCGCCATTAAGGAAATTAAGGAAGATTTTCAGCGCCGGCTCGCTTCGGCACTCAATCTGCGCCGCGTTACCGCACCCCTGTTCGTGCTCTCCGGCACCGGTATAAACGATGATCTCAACGGAACGGAGCACGCCGTGTCCTTCCGCATCGACGCTATGGGTGGTGCCGGAGCCGAGGTAGTCCATTCGCTCGCTAAATGGAAGCGCGCCAAGCTGGCGTCGTATGGAATAGCGCCCGGATTTGGAATCTATACCGATATGAATGCAATCCGCACCTTCGAGGATCTCGACAACCTCCACTCGCTCTACGTTGACCAGTGGGACTGGGAAAAAACCATACGCGAGGAGGATCGCACACTTACCTTTCTAAAAGATACAGTCAGGAAAATCTACAGTGTGGTTCGCGAACTTGAGCATGAAATCTACGTGCGCTTTCCCCATATCACACCCACCCTCCCGGAGGAGATAACCTTTGTCCATGCCGAGGAACTCGCCCGGGAATTTCCGGAACTCACTCCAAAGCAGCGCGAGGAAAAAGCCGCAAGGCGCTATGGCGCCATCTTTATAATGGGAATAGGGGGCGACTTGAGCGACGGAAAGCCGCACGACGGCCGCGCCCCTGACTACGACGACTGGAGCACTCCCAACGAGGACGGATTCTGCGGCCTGAACGGCGACATCGTTTTTTGGAACAGCGTGTTGGAATGCCCCTTCGAACTCTCGTCGATGGGCATCCGTGTCAGCCCTGAGTCGATGCACCGTCAGCTCGAACTCCGGGGATGCACCGACCGCGAGCGCCTCGCTTTCCACCGCTCATTGCTCGCGGGCGAACTGCCCCCGTCGATAGGCGGAGGCATAGGGCAGAGCCGCTTGTGCATGTTTCTGCTTCAGAAAGGCCACATAGGCGAGGTTCAGGCCTCGATATGGCCCGAAGAGCAGATGAAAGCATGCGCTCAGGCGGGTATGATGCTCCTGTAAGCAGAGAGATTATTCGCCGGGGTGATCCTCGCGGTACGCGCGGTCGGGCTGGCAGCCGGTGCCGTCGAAGCAATGGGTGCATACGCGGCATTTGGGCAGTCTGATGCTGTGGATCAGATCCTCGATTTTGCAGAATTTGAGCGAGGTAAGTCCTAACCGGCGTCCTATCTCAGCCACCATACGCTCATATTGCGGGGATCCGGTGGTGGCATACGCCTCGAGGTTGGCATCGGGATCGCCTTCGAAATCGCGGATAATCTGGCGGGTGATGAGTTCGAGATCGCTCTTCGACGAGGTAAAGCCTATAAACGGACAGCCGTAAACGAGTGGCGGACACGATATGCGCCCGTGAACCTCGCGTGCGCCGCGCTCGAAGAAAGTGTGGACGTTGTCGCGAAGCTGAGTGCCGCGTACGATAGAGTCGTCGCAGAACACCACCCGCTTGCCGTCGAGGATGGCGCGGTTGGGAATAAGTTTCATCTTTGCCACGAGATCACGGCGCGACTGATTGCCGGGAGTGAAACTGCGGGGCCAGGTGGGAGTATATTTCAGCACGGCGCGCTGATAGGGGATTTTGTGTCCGTCGGAGTAACCGAGCGCCAGTCCTACTCCTGAGTCCGGGATACCGCATACGCAGTCGGCCTCAACGTTGTCCTCGCGGCCCAGGCATCTGCCGCCCTCTTCGCGCACTGCCTCAACGTTGATTCCGAGATAATCGCTGGCCGGAAAGCCGTAGTAAACCCATAGGAAAGAACAGATCTGCTCGCGGGGGGCGGCTTTCTGAAGCACCTCCATAGAGTCGGCGCGGAGTCGTACGATTTCGCCGGGGCCCACGTCGGCAACCCGTTCATAGTCAAGATTGGGGAAAGCCGACGTCTCGCTCGTGGCAGCATAGGCTCCATCTTTTTTGCCGATTACGATGGGTGTGCGGCCCAGGTAGTCGCGTGCGGCAATGATGCCGTCCTCGGTAAGGATGAGCATGGAACAGGAGCCCTGGATTTTGCGGTATACGAGATTTATGCCGTCAACGAAAGTCTTACCCATGTTGATGAGCAGCGCCACAAGCTCGGTCTGATTTATCTTGTTGGCCGACAACTCGCTGAAATGCATCTTCGCTTCGAGCAGTTCCTCGGCGATGTCGCGGATATTGTTGATTTTGGCCACCGTTACTACAGCATACCGGCCGAGGTGGGAGTTGACTATTATAGGCTGAGGATCAGTGTCGCTGATTACGCCTATGCCTTGATTTCCGACAAAGTGGTCGAGTTCGTCTTCGAATTTGGAGCGGAAATAGTCGCGTTCCAGACTGTGAATCGTACGGTTGAAGCCCTTTTCGGGGTCGAAAGTAACCATTCCGGCGCGCTTGGTGCCGAGATGCGAATTGTAGTCGGTGCCGTAAAAGAGGTCGATAATACACGGCTTTTGTGAGATTGCACCAAAAAATCCACCCATATACAGAGATTGTTCGTGATTGGAAAAATGAAAGTGCAAAATTAGCGAAAAGAAGTGAGAAAAAGAGAAAATCTCGTCGGAAAATTTGGCACCGCGATTAAGCCGAGAGTTCCGTAGACGTTTGATTTATCCCTTCTGTTTGCTGTGAGATGCTCTGTCTCTGAGGATCGCCGGCATATTCTCCTTTGCCCATCCTATAAGGGAATTGATGTGCGGAAGAAGAGATCGCGTCCGGTCGGTGATGCAGTATTCCACCCTCGGAGGCACTTCGGCATATGCAGTGCGCGTCACGAACCCATCTCCCTGAAGGGTGCGCAGCGTGTTGGTGAGCATCTTTTGGGAAATATCGGGTATTCCCTTATGCAGCGCATTGAACCGCATGGTAGGTTCGAGATTCAGGGTATAGAGAATTAGCAGTGACCATTTGTCGCTGAAGCGAGAAAGGATGTTGCGAATCGGACAACTTGGGAATAATTCTTCGTTCATAATATATTGCATATTAAATAACTCTACAAAGGTAACCAATATTCCCAAAGAAAGCAACGGTTTGTTTTGATTGTGGTTAAAATATATTAATGCCTTTTTTGCAAGCGATTGATAATCTATATTGGTAACCTCCGTGAAACTATCTGTCATTCAGGTGCCTTCTTGACATTCCGCCTGTCAAGGCGTTAACTTTGCATCAGAAAACGATAAAACTCCGAAAAAATGAAAAGTAAAACCTTCGCAGCGGCAGCACTCGCTTTAATATCCCTTGCAAGCTGCACTGCCAATAAAACGAAAGACCAGTCTATGGAAAGTAAAGAACCTGCAAATGAAACTGTTTTACGTCCGGACAGCATCGACCTCGCCGTTGCACTCGGCGAAGAAAAGGCCGCTGGACGAGTCGAAGTTTATGACATGGGAGATTTCAGGCTTCACGTGTACTATACTCAGGATGTCATGAACGACGCGAGCTACATCGTTGAGGGTACTGATTCAGTCGTAACCATGGAGCAACCTCTCTTCAAAGTAAATGTAAGCGAGTTCAACTCTTATCTCGACAAAGTGGGCAAGCCCGTTGCAAAACGGATCACGGACTATCATGTAGGAGGAACCGGCAACCATGAGATTCTGATGGTGAAAGGAATGCCGGAATTTGTCAAGGGCTCGGTGTACGGCGGCATGATGAAGAGCTTCGAACAGGCGTTCGGCGACAGCATGACAGAGCTTCCTACAGGCAAAGAGGATGAGGTTGACTTCGGAACAACTCAGGTGTATGCGGGTGTGCCGTTTGAGTTCCTTCACGGTGCAGTTTCCGACTTCCCCGGAGCAAGTATAATCATCGGTGGCAAGGTGTATTATACACACTGGACTCCCGCCAAGATGCACATGAGCCATCTCCAGCTCACCTCCCGGGCTGCAGTAGATGCAGAAATTGCCGAGGCTGAACGTGAACTTAATTCGGGTGCCATTCTCTTTATCGGAGGACACGGAGGCGCGACTCAAAAAGAATCTGTTGAGTTCAAGATAGCGTATCTGAAGACGATTAAAAGTCTGCTCGAAACGGCAAAGACTGCCGATGATTTCGTTTCCGGACTCACAAAGGCATATCCCGGACTCCCCGGCGCAGAGGGGCTAAACGACCTTGCAGCAGCATTGTATAAGTAATTCTCAGCAAATCCAACCTCACAAATCCCTGGCGGAAATACAACCCGGCAGGGATGTGTTTATTGCAGAAAATCTATGATTTCACTTCAGAATCCGACATACCCACAGCATTTGATTTGTTAAATCTTGGAAGAAAAAAAGTATTATAGCCAAGATTTCGACATCTGAGGCTATAAAACACCAGCCATATAAACAAATCCTAATTGTTTATATGGCTGGTAATCGGTATGATAAATGCAGATTTAAGTCTTAATATTCCTCCTCGTTGAAGAGATACGAATAAATTACATATCAGATAGTTAGCTTGATTTTTCGGAAAGTAGGCAAGCAAACTTTGCTATAAAAGGCGGCAAAATGCAAGAAATAGCTGATCTTAAAGTATATTCTATTTCTTTCTTTTTATATAACCCTCGTATGCCTCCTCTGCTTCCATATACATAAGTTGATTTTTACCATTATGCTGAGGATCAAGATCTTTTCTGAGCCAACCGACATATTTTAATAACGGTATTTGCATAAGGTCAAAATCCACTGCAGATGGATTCGTTCTCCAATTTATGATGTCGAGATCTTCCTCATATTTCATTAGCGAAACAATACCTCCCAAGAGAGGATAAATATATCCATCGGGATATGTATAATCCACTTTCTCATCAGTTGTCTCAAAGATTGGTGAACTTTGGACGTTATTCTTTACAAAAGTAATACGTCCGAAGCTTCCCTGTTGACTATTATACATATCGGGGAACGATAAATATAGCTTGTCGAAGAGCTTCATGATATCTTCAGTCATATCTAGAGCAGATTTTATGAGAGGACTTTTAATAATATATTTACCATGCTCAAGATCAGAGATAGAATTGTGGGAGATTACGTCATTAAAGAAAGTAACGCACTGACCTTTTGAAGAGTAAAGATTCACTCGATTGAATTTTTTTACACCTTTAGGGAGAAGACCTTTTTCTTGAAGAAAATACAATGGAACACAAGCCATTGCGATGACATCTTCCGCCTTTATTTTACCTTTCTCTCCAGTTTTCCATATGATAGGATATCGCTCTAACTTGTCTTTTAAATAATCGTAGCATCCAACTTGGTTGCCTTTTGCAGTTTCCTTTAGTTGAATGTTATTATTTCTGGCCGAACATATTTCTGCGATGCTAGTATAGTATTCCTCCTTAGCTTCGATCTCTTCTCCTGGGAATACGATTTCGATTGGAATGCTGAATCTAAACGTAGGCTCATTTACTCTTTCTTTGAAATCACTTAGAATCTCGTCATAATGATCTTCCCAATATTTTTTACATTCGTCCCAATTTTTGAAAGACTTTCCATATAATTTATCTATTATAAATCTCGCAATTGCAAAAGTATTGTGACCACCATCCATAATGCCCTCGTACAAAGCATTGTTGAATGTTACTCTTATCCTATTGCGCTCTAATCTTTCGCAATTTTCGGTGGCGAGTAAAATGCCTTTTGTTTTATACCAAAATAACTCAGGAGACTTATCCAAAGTTTCGTAAATGGCTTTTGTAATGGGATTAGTTGTCGCTGTTCTGGGATTTATCTGATTGTCAGCTTCTTTAATAAGGTGAATCAGCGTTAGTGGAGAAATACTCGAAAGAATTTTACAGATTTTTACATCTTCTCTCGAAAAGTATGGCACATTAGTATGTTCCAACTTTAAAATTATAGACTTTTCTTCCATAGTAAAAATTTATTTTTAAGGACACAAAAAAAGCAGAACTATTAATAGTCCGCTACATGTAAGATCAAAATAGAATGTATCCTTTTGTCCTATTCCAATCCTGGCATATAGAGACCTTGCAGTTATCCAACCGCTACTTGGACATCCGTCTAAGTACCATCATCCGATAGCAGTGTAAAAATAATAGTATCTATTTGAACCCACAAATAATTAACATAAATTAGTACTTCTATAATGCGTCCTTGTTTGTTGGCTTGCTTTTTTGTTAGGGTAGAAACGGTTTTAGCATCTTGTAGGCTTGCATCATGCAGCGGTAGGCGAAGCGGCGGTCGTCTTCATCCGGATCGCGGCCCCACGGGAGGTCTGATGAGGTGCCTCCGCCTCCGCATGATTGGGCGAACTGGGTTGCGCCATCGAGATAGCCGAGGAATAGATACATCGCACATTTCAGAATCTCGTTTGGCGTTTCAGCTATTGCGGTGAGAAAATATCCGTCGAACTTCGTTTTAAAAACCCGAAGGTATGGCGTTCATTATTATTTGCAGCTGCTTCCGCTGTTTATCTGTAAACTCTTTTAGGCAATATCAGAAGTGTCAACTATCAAAAACTATAAAAATATTTGTAAGTTTTTCATAGTTTTGCTAATCCAATGAACATACAGTTTTCATCCACCCGATAATCAAAGGAGCTATTCTGCATTATTTTATTTCGTTTCTCCATCCATTTGTTGACGGTAATGGCCGTACGGCCAGAGCAATTTTCTATTGGTATCTTCTGAGAGAAGGTTATTGGTTGACCGAATACCTTTCGATTTCAAGAATCATATATAAGTCAAAGGCTTCATACGAGAAATCATTTCTTCAGTCAGAAGCAGATGGTAATGATATCGGCTACTTTATTACATATCATCTAAATGCATTGGAAAAAGCTTTCGACGAACTCAAAGCATATATCGAACGAAAGACTGCTCAGAAAAAAAATGAAGTGCAATTACTAAAAATTGGTGGCATTTCAAAGCGTCAGGCCTCTATTCTGCACATGTTTATAAAAGATGCTGACCTGATAGTTACAGCCAAAGATATTGCCGGCAGAATGTTAATTTCACAGCCGACGGCAAAAAAAGACCTTTCGGAGTTAGTTAAATTAGACCTTTTGAATGAAATCAAACTTAATAAGCAGAAAAGCGGGTATATCAAAGGTTCGGATTTTGACAGCACGATAGATAAAGTCATCTAAAACTATGAAAAACTTTCGAATATTTTCATAGTTCGACAAATACCGTTGTGATTTCAACATTTACGGAGAGCATACTTTCTGATACTCACAACCTTTAACTCATCGAGGCTTGACAGAGATAAATCTTGGATGATGGAGTGTATTTTAGCCAAACTTATCCCGAATTACCTCTGTAACTTTCTGATTCTCAATAACCGTATTTTGCGGTAAAAGGATACAAAAAGCGATTGACAAGTTTATTTTCTCGTTTGTCAATCGCTTGCGTATTAGTTTTTTATGTCTTAAAATCGAGCGGATTTTATATCAATATTCCTCCTCGTTGAAGAATGAATTAATTATTAATAATCAGCATATTACACGAATATTGCCAAGGATAGACAAGTGTATTTTGCGCTAAAAAGCCATGAAATGCGATGGCATTTGGGCCTCAATATTGCAGTTTTGGAGGAGAATGAGGAATTCCTCTAAAGTCATAAAGAGGAAGTATAATCAATCTATAATTTGGAAATTTTTGAGACCTGTTTTTGACGACAGATGTTTGGCTGGGTCATATAAATAGAACGCTAAAACAAATGTAAGCATGAACATCAGCTCAAAACTGAAAATAATGGCAATCGCGACTCTATTAGTAGCCGGTTGCAGTCAGGCAGACGCTCGCCGTCCTCATCGTCATCACATTCATCATCCGGCGCGTGTTGTAGTCATCCCAACTCCGGTACACCGCCATGTAGTTACGAAACATGTTAGCAACCGATTCAGCCAAAAAGAACGGTTGGCAATGGCTTTAGCCTATCTGAACAACAATCAACGGCTCACTGTCAAGCAATATGCGAAAATAACATCGCTCAACAAGGATGCGGCAGAGGCAGAACTTGACGCCTTTGTTCTGGATAGAAATATTCCTATCCTGTCAATAGTTGAAGGTAAAAAGAAATTCTATATTATGCCTGGCGCAAGCTCATGACTGACGATGCTGAATTAATCAATGCAATCCGACGTGATTCCGAATCAGGTTTCCGTTTCCTGATGAAAGAAAAATGGGAAACTGTGTATTGGCATATCCGGCGTCTGGTGATACATCATTCTGATGCGCAGGATGCTACACAGGAAACATTCATCCGGATATTTCGGTCAATCGATAAATTCAAGGGCGACAGTTCTCTTAATGTATGGATTTATCGTATTGCTACCAATGAGGCTCTCAGGTTGATTGGTAAACGGCGTGATAACATAATCTCCCTTGAGGACAACGATTCGTCGGAGGCGAGAACGATAGCAGATGAGGAATATGTCAATTATACGGATATCGAGGCTGTGAAACTGCAGAACGCAATCCTTTCTTTGCCGACCAAACAGCAACTGACATTCAACCTGCGATATTACGACGAACTGGAATATGAGGAGATTGCCAATATAATCGGTTCAACTCCATCAAGTGTCAAGGCAAGCTATCATATTGCCAAGGAAAAGATAGTCAGATACATGAATGCTTAAAAATTATTATAATGGCTCAAAAATTTGATTTCAACGATATTGGAAAACGGATGCCATACACGATGCCGGCAGAGACATTCGGAGATATTGAGACAAAAGTCCTCGCGACACTGAATAAAGACCGACAAACAAAGCGTAAACGTCGGATTCTCCGATGGGGTTCAATCGGTGGGATCGCAGCAGCAAGTGTCGCATTATTGTTGATGATAAAGCCCCTGTCGGCAGTTCACAATGACCCGTTGACACAAATAGACCTTGCATTCGGCAATCTGAGCGAAGCCGACCAGGAATATCTTGTCGAAATATACCACGAGGATTTTTTTCTAAACCAAATACAGTAACAAGCGAATTATGAAACAGTTATTCCGAGTTATCCTTATTGCCATCATGATTGTGGCAAGTGGAGCAACAGCAGCAGCACAGAACAATAGCAGTCCACGATTGTCGCGTGAAGAACTGGCTATTAAGCAGGCACAGTACATCGCACATGAACTTGCGCTTGACGAATCAACCACCAATAAATATGTGGAAACATATTGTCAGTACCAGCGCGAAATCTGGGCTCTTGGCCCACGTAAGGGGCTCACCACCGAGCAGCGCCTTGATCGCAGCCAGAAGATTCTCGACCTACGAAAAAAATACTATCACATTTACAGCGGTTTCCTTTCCGAACAGCAAATTGACAAGGCTTATAAGCTTGAAAAGAAGCTCCTGGACAGAATGGGTAAGGGCAACGGCAAACGAAAGAATCATAGAAATCGCAGATAGATAATAACATGAACGCTGGAAAAATCTTCCGGATCTGGATGTCGTTAATCGGCATCCTTTTCTGCGTGGCTGAGGGCAAATCAGAGAATAATTTGGTTTTTGAAGCAGAAAAAATTGTGGCAGCAGGAATTGAAATGCCATATAGAGTCGCACATACAAGCGGCATGGGCAATCAGGTACTTGTGATTTACCTGCATGGCGGTTCAAGTAAAGGAAACGACAATGATACCCAAATGAAAGAAGCCGGCATTGACAGCATCGCAAACTATCTTGATTTTAAACAGCTCAATACAATATATCTTGTTCCTCAATGTCCTTCCGACAAATCGTGGGGCGGTCCGATGCTTGGAATCCTGAAGGCTTTGATTGACAGGTACGTCCTCTCAGAATCGTTAGACAATACCGACATCTATATTTTTGGCGGTTCAATGGGTGGAACCGGAACATGGAGTATGCTGTCTGCCTATCCTCGTCTGTTCACCGCAGCCATGCCTGTCGCCGGCAATCCGTCAAAGTGTGATGCTGACAATGTTGCAACGACTCCCATATATACAGTAATGGGAACATCAGACCGGATTATGAGCGTTGAAACAGCATCGGGTTTTATCGATGAACTGAACGCCCGGGGTGCTATTACCAGATTGGACATAGAAGAAGGCTGGACTCATGAAGTAACATGTATTCAGAGCTATACCACGGAACGTCTTGATTGGGTATTCGGGCACAACCGTAATTCTTTTGGAATAGAAAAACCTGAGACAGATAATAAGATTGTAAAATCAATACAATACTTCTCTCTTGATGGCCGACAATTATCCGAGTCTCCATGCAAAGGTTTTTATATTGAGCGATTAATATATAATGATGGCACCGTGGCATCATTCAAGATCTTGAAGTGAGCAGCGAATATACCTATCATAAGCAATGTAATAACTTTCATCTTCTTCCATTCATACTTCGTTTCGGCTGAGACGGTTTCAGCATCTTGTGGGCTTGCATCATGCAGCGGTAGGCGGCGCGGCGGTCATCTTCATCCTCTTTGCGGCCCCAAGGGAGCGATGTGTCGCCACCTGCGCCTCCGCATCATGACTGGGCGAATTGCGGTCGGTATCTTTCGGCTTCGCCGACCGCGCACCGGTCTACGACCGACGTTCGCTAAGTTCCGACTCGCGAAACTAACGTATTGGGTTGCGCCGTCGAGATAGCCGAGGAACAGATACATGGCACACTTCAAAACCTCGTTGGGCTGCTCTACTATTGCTGTAAGAAAGTCGCCGCCAATACCGGCTCTCAGTTCCGACGGCATAGCGTTAAGCAGTGAACCGACATCGACAACTATCCTGGCAAAGACAGCATCGGTCAGCCTCATGCGCACCTGCTCCAGATTCTTTTCTGTGAACTCGTGGTAATTTTTTGAGCATTATCGGAATCAAGCCACAAAAAGCACAAACAAAATACAACAAATAACTAAAACAATATGCCACAAAAAACTAAAATATATTTGCACGAAGAAAAATTTATGCTACCTTTGCAAGACTAATCAGCAGCATAGTCATGGCATATCTACCTCGTATAGCAGACAATACCCTTAAAGAGTATCTTGAAGCGTTCGGAGCGGTACTCATAGAAGGTCCCAAGTGGTGTGGCAAAACCACAACCGCGGAGCAGCAGGCAAACAGCGAGCTAAAACTCCAGCTCCCCGATGCGCGTGACGGCTATCTTGCAACGGCCGCTACCAAACCATCCCTTCTTTTAGAGGGTGCTACTCCCCGGCTAATCGACGAATGGCAGGATGCGCCCACCATTTGGGATGCCGTCAGAAGTGCTGTCGATGCAAGGCAAAAGGTCGGTCAGTTTATACTCACCGGATCTAACTCGATTGACAGATCAAAAATACTGCATACCGGCACCGGGCGGATTGCAAGAATTAAGATGTCGCCGATGAGTCTGTGGGAATCCGGAGAATCCACAGGAGAAATTTCCCTGATGGATCTTTTTAACAACCCGGATTTGATTATTGACGGCAGGATGTCAAGGCTTGATATAAAGCAACTGATTTTTGCATCCTGTAGAGGTGGCTGGCCGGCGGCATTGTCGATTCCGACCCAGAGAGGTAAACTATTGGTTGCCAGAAATTATGTACAAAGCGTATGTGCCACCGACATATCAACCGTCGATGGTGTTGACCGTAGCGAAAAACTCGCACGGGAGATTCTGCGTGCTTATTCAAGAAATATCTCGACACTTGCGAAAAAAAAGAAAATGATTCAGGATGTAGCAGCCGTGACAGAGAGTTGCACCGAGCCGACATTCGACAGCTATGTATCGTCCTTGGAGAAGCTGTTTGTCATTCAGGATATAGATTCATGGTCACCGGCAGTAAGGTCTGCCACCGCAATCAGAAAAGGGAAGAAAAGAGGCTTTACCGACCCTTCCATTGCAGTAGCCGCATTAGGACTTTCACCGGAACGTCTTCAAATGGATCTGAAGACCTACGGTTTCATATTCGAATGTATGGCGATGAGAGACCTCCGTGTTTATTCCCAGTCATGCTTTGGATCAATATCGTACTATCATGACAGATATGATCTTGAGGCTGATGCAGTTCTGCATCTTGATGACGGAAGATATGCGTTGATTGAATTCAAGCTTGGCGGTGCGGAAATCGATAAAGGTGCGGAGCATCTTCTGGAAATCAGAGAGCTTGTAAGGAAAATGAATGAAAGAGAGAAACAGATTGTAATGGATGAACCTACATTGCTATTGGTAATTACAGGAGGCCCTATAGCCTATACGCGACCAGACGGTGTGAAGGTCATTCCTCTTGCTTGCCTAAAAGATTAACATTATAGACAAGTTAACAAATTTCAGCGGAGCTAAATGCCTGAAAATAGACAAGTTTATTTTGCGATAAAAGGATATAAAAAGCGATTGACAAGTTTATTTTGTTGCTTGCCAATCGCTTGCGTATTAGTTTTTTATATCTTAAAATCGGGCAGATTTCATATCAATACTCCTCTTCGTTGAAGAACAGTTTTGACACTGTGTTTCAGTTATTTAACCATTCTTTACCGACTTAAATACAAACATATTTCGCCATTTGAGGCCTTAAAACACCATTCAGGAATATTCCAATACAAACATATTGAGCGAGAAATGTCAGTAATAAGAACTTGCAAAAATGTATATCTGGCAACTATACGGCTTCTCCCAATCATCGGTATGCTTCTCTAATTTGTATACCAACGTATAGCCATGAAGATTATCGCCAAATTGTTTCATTCTTTTACCTCGTGTTGCCTCCTGGTAATAAGGGCTAACACATACTATTATGTTGTTATGTGATTTATCCTCATTTAACAAGGATAGGATGCCATCGCCATCAAAATCATCCAAGTCTATTACATTTGAAAAAATATGTATAACTGTTGAAGATTTTGGATCGATATCGTCATTATTTAACTGGTTGTCCTTCTTACACACGGCCCATATTTTTGACTCACAGAAGAAAGCATTTACATATTTGACGCAACGTTGTAAATTCTGCCTCGATGGTTCAATAAGGATAAATTCTTTGACATAGTCATTGTCAATATGCCTCGATGCCATATAATCAGAAAGGACCATTTCGGCAATACCTTGACCGCATCCATAGTCAATTACAGAGATGCCATCTTCGTGCCAAACTTTAGAAGGGATTTTTTCATAAGCATGGAGCAATTTAGCCTGATGAATCTCACCATACTTGGCGATGTAAGCGTTAAGCTGGCGAGTATTGGTGAGATGAGCCGCTCCATGTTCCAAATCGTCAAAAAGGTTTTGCTGCTCTGCTTTTGAAAGTGAGGCAAACCAGTCCTTTGCCTTTTGTAATACGCTGACGAAGGTTTGTGCGGATTTCCGAGTGTTGGGTATATAGTTCATATTATTTTATGGAGTCTTTAAGTGTATTGGCGATAGATTCCTTATAATTTGAAAATGCCGAGGTCGGGGTGGTGTTGGCATAGCAGTAGAGACAACCGTGCGGGCAGGTGTTGTATGCGCCGATGTCTTTTGAGAGGATGCAGCCGCAAGCCTTGCGCTGGCCACTGTCGCCCCTGGCGTTATAAAGGAAGTTTTGCAGAATGGCATCATCGGGAGCAAAGCGGCTGATTAGTTCCGGGTCGATGCAGCGGTTATGCTCTATTCCATATTCCGAAAGGTCAATAAATTCGGCACATGTCGCGAGTCGGAAATTCCAGTTAGCATGGTTCAACGTTGAGAGTCGCGATGCAAATTCACGCATAGTCGCTTCATCCCATTCACGATAATTGATTCCGCTATGCCTGAGATTGCGCGACACTTTTTTATACGACTCAATGTCGGCGAAACTGAAAACGAGTTTTTCTGTATAGCCGGACAGGGCATCGGCGATATGGGCGATTTTTTCAAGTAAAGAATCTATGTTTATTCGGTCTGTAATAATAAGCGGGTCAAAGCGCCACACCGCCGCTCCTGCGCCGAGAACATCGATCAGCCGACGGAAAGTTTCTATCCGTTGCTGCAATGTAGGAACCTTTGGTTCCAGTCCTTCGGTTTCGTAATCATTAAGGGTATATTGTATGTAACATCCGATTCCTCGCTCTTTAAGCGTAGACAGCTGGGGTAACAGGGGCGCAGGATTCTTTGACCAGAAAACAATAAAGCGGGTATTGTCGAACGACACGTAGCTGTCCTGACCTGAGAAAGGATTTCGCCACCTGACGTAGCCCTTGTCAAGCCGTCGGAAAAACCATTCGGCATAAAACGCCGGAATATCGGTAGCCCGGCTTGCCGATATTATCAGAGGGGCCTGTGCCAAAACTTCCGTTCCTTTGTCGTTGCTTATAGATATGGTTTGATGTTTCATCATGTGGGAATTATTGATGCACAAAGATACGACTTAATATGAGCAAAAAGATGGCACACTAAAGTTAATAAACACTAAAACGGATAATATTCGTCTTCCATTACAAAAAGTAATGTTGCTGACCAATTATATACAAACAAAAGCCCTAAAATCCCCTGATTACACAAACAAATTCGGCTATTTCAGACCATAAAATACCAGCCATACAAACAAATTCTAATTGCTTATATGGCTGGTAATCAGTATGTTGCGTGTAAATTTGAGTCTCAATACTCCTCTTCGTTGAAGAAGAAGTCTTCTTTGGAGGGGTAGTCGGGCCATATGTCTTCGATACATTCGTAGATGTCGCCTTCGTCTTCCATTTCCTGAAGGTTTTCAATTACTTCGAGGGGGGCGCCGCTGCGCATAGCATAGTCTATGAGTTCGTCTTTGGTTGCGGGCCAGGGTGCATCCTCAAGTTTGGATGCGAGTTCAAGTGTCCAGTACATGTCGGTAGTTTCTTAGTGTATGTTCGATTGTTGTTTATATGATATTTATGCTTCGGGATTCCACGTGGCTTCAGGGGTTTCGGTGAGCACGTTGATGTAGCGGGCGAGCATGAAAAGGTAGTCGCTCAGGCGGTTCATGTAGTTGAGGATGATGGGGTGGACAAACTCGCCGGCCTCTGCCACGCCGACAATTCTGCGCTCGGCCTGGCGGCAGAGCGAGCGGGCTATGTGGGCGTGGGCGGCGGCGTGGGCGCCTCCGGGCAAAATGAACTGGTTGAGCGGAGGAACGACGGCATCCATGGCGTCGATCGACGTTTCGAGGAGCTGGATGTCGGCGTCTGCCAGACCTTTCACCCCGTCGGTCTGTGCGGCGTTGGGGTTGGCGAGGCTCGCCCCGATGTTGAAAAGTTTGTTTTCAATCGCGCGGAGCACTTTCAGAATTTCGGGTGGCATCTTCACGCGGCATTCCGCATAGAGAAGTCCCATGTAGCTGTTGAGGGTGTCGACCGAGCCGTAGGCTTCGACCCTGATGTCGTTTTTCTTCACCCGGCTGCCGCCTATGAGGGCGGTGGTGCCGTTGTCGCCTGTTTTTGTATAGATTTTCATTGTCGCTTTTTTTCGTTCGGGCGGCAAAGATATAAGTATCTGCCGACATATACAACAACTAAGCGAAATATTTGTTAAATTTGTGACCCGAAAGTTTGAAAACAATATGATTGAACAGATTATAAATAAAAACGAGACCGAACGGGCGATACTTGTGGGGCTCGTCAACGACGTACAAAACGAGCAGAAAAGCAAGGAGTATCTCGACGAGCTCGCCTTTCTCGCCGACACCGCCGGCGCCGAGACTGTCAGGGTGTTCACCCAGAAACTCGACTATCCCAACCCGCGCACCTTCGTGGGCAAAGGCAAGCTTGACGAAATCCGCCAGTATGTGGAGGACAACGACATTGGCATGGCGATTTTCGACGATGACCTTACATCGAAGCAGGTGGTCAACATCGAGCGCGAGCTCAAGATAAAGATTCTCGACCGCACGAGTCTGATTCTCGACATTTTCGCCAGCCGCGCCCGCACGGCTAATGCCAAAACCCAGGTGGAACTCGCACAGTATCAGTACCTTCTGCCGCGACTTACCCGAATGTGGACCCACCTCGAGCGCCAGCGTGGAGGTATAGGCATGCGCGGACCCGGCGAGACTCAGATCGAGACCGACCGGCGCATAATCCTCAACAAGATCTCCCTCCTCAAGGAAGAGTTGCGCAGCATCGACAAGCAGAAGGCCGTGCAGCGCAAAAACCGTGGCAAACTGACACGTGTGGCTCTCGTGGGTTATACCAATGCCGGTAAGTCTACCCTCATGAACGTGCTGAGCAAGAGCGACGTCTTCGCCGAAAACAAGCTTTTCGCAACCCTCGACACCACCGTGCGCAAGGTGATTATCGACAATCTTCCTTTTCTGCTCACCGACACAGTTGGATTCATCCGCAAGCTTCCCACCCATCTGGTAGACTCCTTCAAGTCGACCCTCGACGAGGTTCGCGAGGCCGATCTGCTCGTCCACGTGGTCGACATCTCCCATCCCAATTTCGAGGAGCAGATCGAGGTGGTCGACAAGACACTGCGCGAGGTGTGCAACGGCGCCGACAAGCCCATGATAATGGTGTTCAACAAGATCGACGCTTTCACTTACACCCCTAAGGACGCCGACGACCTCACGCCCGCCTCGCGCGAGAACGTGAGTCTCGACGAACTGAAGCGCATGTGGATGGCGCGCCTGCCCCACGACTGCGTGTTCATTTCCGCCCGCAAGGGCACCAACATCGACGAGCTTAAGAAGATGATCTACGACCGCGCACGCGAAATCCACGTGGCGCGCTTCCCCTACAACGACTTCCTTTTTCAGCACTACGAGGACGACTCGCAGGACGCTTCTGCCACCGACTGACCTCTTCGGCCGGGACATATGAGACAAACGGGGCTGCCGCGGATTCGCGGCAGCCCCGTTCGGTATCTTGAAAACTGGTGTTTACCAGATCACCACGCGCTCCGATTCGGGGCGGAACATGGGCTGGCCCTCCGTGATGGAGAACGCCTCGAAGAAGGGCGCGAGGTTGCGCAGCGACACGTTCACGCGGTTGCGGCCCAGCGAGTGGACGTCGCCCGTGGTGAGGGCGCGGATCTCCTCGTCGCGTATGTTCTGTGCCCAGAGGTTGGCATAGTTCATGTAGAATGCCTGGCGGGGAGTGAGACCGTCGATTTTTGCAGAGTCGCTTTCAACGTCAATGCCTTTCTTTTTCTGCGAGTCGAGGAACGCGGTCATCGCCACGCGAAGGCCGCCCTGATCGGCTATGTTCTCGCCCAGCGTATACTGTCCGTTGGCGTGAAGACCGGGAAGGACCTCAACGGCGTCGAACTGCGCGATCAGACCCTTGGTCTTCTCGCTGAACTTGGCTGCGTCGTCGGCTGTCCACCAGTCGGTCATGTTGCCTTTAGCGTCGAAATTGCGGCCCTGGTCATCGAATCCGTGGGTCATTTCGTGGCCGATCACCACTCCGATGCCGCCGTAGTTCTCGGCGTCGCTTGCCTCGGGGTCGAAGAAAGGCGCCTGAAGTATGGCTGCGGGGAATACTATTTCGTTAGCGAGCGGATTGTAGTAAGCGTTCACGGTCTGAGGAGTCATGCCCCATTCGGTGTGGTCAACGGGTTTACCCCACTTGGAATAAGTGTCGCGCTGATGCCACATCGCAACGTTGTGCATGTTCTCGTAATAGCTCAGCTTCGGGTCGATTTCAAGGGTAGTGTAGTCTTTCCACTTGTCGGGATAGCCGATTTTAACGGTGAATGCGTTGAGTTTGTTGAGGGCGTTGAGTTTCGTGTCGGTGCTCATCCAGTCAAGTTCGATTATGTGCTTGCCCAGTGCGGTGCGCAGGTTCTCAACGAGTCCTACCATATAGTCTTTCGACGACTGCGGGAAGTACTTTTCCACGTAGAGTTCGCCTACTGCCTCGCCCATTGCGCCTTCAGTGGCGTCGAGCGCGCGCTTCCAGCGCGGACGCTGCTGCTGCACACCGCGCATTACCTTGGAGAACTCGAAATTTGCGTTGGCGAAGTCATCGCTAAGTTTAGAAGACGCCTGCGACACGTATTTCCACAGGTAATAGTCCTTTATTTCGCGGTCGGTGAGTGAACCCATGAGCTTGTCGGCCTGAGCCACTGACTTCAGCTCCGTCACGATTACCTGTTCGGGCGACGGTATTTCCATTGTCTCGATAAAGAAGCGGTCCCAGTTCACGTGAGGATACATCTCCTTGAGCTGCGCAAAGGTGCGCGGGTTATATTGGGCGGTGATGTCGCGGCTCTCTTCGCGGGTGAAAGCAGAGTCGGCGAGCGCTGTCTCGATTTTCATCACGTTTTTAACGATGCGGCGTGCATCCTTGCGCGAGTATCCTGCGTTGCGCATCTGCGCCTCGATAAGCTTCATGTAAGCCTCGCGCACTTCCTTGTTGCGCTTGTCGTTCTTGAGATAATAATCGCGGTCGCCAAGGCCCATGCCTCCGCCGCCCACATACATGGCATACTCTTCGCTGTTCGCGAGATTCTCCATGGGACCGGCGCCGAAAAACGGGCTTGCGTAGTTGCCGTGCATCCAGAGGAAAAGATCTTCCATGCCGCTGTGGGGCGTGGTTTCTATTTTCTTCAGGTCGGCGAGAATCGGTTTTGCTCCTTCGGCGTTGCGGCGGACGGAATCCATGGCCTGGCTGTAGATGGTAGCTACTTTGAATGCCACGGTTCCTGCTGCGGGATTTTCGTCGGCAAGATTGAGGATTATCTGCTTAACGCGCGCCTCGCTCGAATCGTTGAGAATGTCGAAAGCGCCGTAGCGAGAATGTTCGGGAGTGAGGGGATGCGACTCCATCCAGCCCTTGTTCACGTGGGTGTAGAAATCGGTTCCGGCAGGCGTCGATTTGTCGAAATAGGCTGGGTTGAGGCTCTTGAGGTGTTCTGCCTTGGCCTCACCGGCTGCTGATGCGCCCGCTGCGGTAAGAGCCGCTGCAAGCGTCAATGCGATAGTGATTGCCTTCATTGAATGATAAATTGAAGTGTGAAATGATGAATTCTGCTGCAAAGTTACAAAATAATATCTTTATAAGTTACCAAGTAGGCTGTCTTAGCTGGTTTAGCACAAAAAAAGAATGAGTAACGCAACCCGAAGGTCGACAATTACTCATTCTCCTCTCTCCTCTGCGGTGCGGACGGGACTCGAACCCGCGACCCCATGCGTGACAGGCATGTATTCTAACCAGCTGAACTACCACACCAGAAGGGACAATCGGCTGTTTGCCGTTTTGCGAGTGCAAAGATAGGGCTATTTTTTCTCTCCGCCAAATTTTTTGATGGCTTTTTCTGAAATCAAACTAAATTTTTGGCATTTTTTGTCCGACGGCGTTAAATCCGCCGTTCGGAAATCTCAGCGGCGCCGGTTGCGGACCGAACGAGTGGCTCCCGACGATGATTTTGCTGATTTCGGTTTTTTCACTTTCGCGGCTTTAGTCTTTTTGGCTGCGTTGCCGCGCTTTGTGCGCGAAGAGCGGCTGACGGTCTCTTTCTTCACTGCTTCTCCATCCGAAACCTCTTCGCCCGACTGAGCCGCGGCTGCGAGTTCCTCGGCTTTCTCGCGGGCCTCGCGGCGCTGGGCGAGTTCATCGAGCGACGGCACCCAGAGTTTCTGCTCAAACGTGTCGAGCCGTTTCTGGATGCTGTCCTGGGCGTGGGCCATATCCTCCGGATCGGGATAAAGCTGCATGAGCGATTTGTTGCGCAGGTTACGGGTTTTATAGATTTCGCCGTTGTAAAGTCCGAGCTGGAAGAAATCGTCGTAGGTGCAGGTGGCCAGGTTATTGTCGTCGTCGGTAAAGATATTCTGCGTCGACAGATAGGGGCGGAGTTCGTCGTATTTCACCCAGAACATCGGATATTTCACCGCTTCGCCGTAGAAGTCGCCGGCGCGGTGAAGCACCGGACATATGGCCTCGATGCGGGTGCGCATGCGGTTTGAGCGCTTGTCGAATTCCCATTTTTCTATTATATAGTAAGAGAGTACTTCCGACGAGGGCACGTCGACATCTTCAATCGTGAATTTCGGATGCTTTTCGGTCGATCCTTTGGCGTCGGTGTAGAGAATATGGAAGCGGTCGAGCATATCGCGCACTTTCAGGCGGTACTGGTCGGTAAACACCTCGCGTCCGTCGAGATACTCGTAGGCGGGGAGTTCGTCTGCCGCAAGCAGCCGCATGATTATCCGGAAAAGGTTTTCCTGACCTTCCACCGGCTCGTCGGGATAATAAAGAGCACCGTTGGCATCCTTGGTCAGGTCTATCTGCCGGTACATCACCCTCATCCACTGGAGTTCGGAGTCGCTCATGGGCTCATCCTCATAAAACGACTGCATGCGCTGGGTTACTCCCGCCGAAGGAGTGTTTTTGGCGCGCTTGCGGTCGTTGGCGCCGCGACGCACCACTGTGCCGCTCGAACTTGAGCGATCCGACTGCTGCGCAAAAGCGGCTTCGGGGAGACAGATTGCCGCCACGGCTATTGCGGCAAGTATGTAGCGGGTGATTTTTTTCATCATATACAGGGGAGGAAAAGATTGATTACGGTTAGTTTACGATTACTTCCACCGGATTGAGCGTGCGCTCTATGCCGTCGGGCCCGATGGCGCGGATGCGCGATATGTAGAAGCGTTTTCCGCGCGAGAGGCGGCGGAACTGGTCTTTCTGTCGCTGCGAGAAGGAACTGCTTTGCGATATTTCGGGAATGGCATTGCCCATCTGGTCGAAAAATACGGTCTCGAACCCAAGCACTTTGAAGTCGATGTTGAGCATATCGTCGTCGATCGCCGCCTCTATGCCTGGCGCCGCCATGAGGGTTGTCTTTGAAATCGGACGTCCGCCCTTGTAGCGTTCTTTCTGACCGTTTTGTCCGGCTATGGTTATGAAAGCCACCGGATCGGGGAGCTTGCGCACGCGGAACTTGGAGGTGTTTACCGTCTGCTGCCGGCCGTCAACGCTGGCGGTGACTGTTATCACAGCCTCGGCGCCGACTTTCGAGGGACGGGCTATCCAGCCGTCGCCGTTACGGGTGAGCGAGCCGTTGGTCATCGTAGCGCTGACGGCGTTCATCGGAATGCCGGGCACCGAGATGCTTATGGGGTTGTTGATGCCGGCATAGAGCACGTTCATCATCGTGGCCGACACTGTGGCGGTAGGTTCCATCACCACGTAGTCAGACTGGAACGGGTGTTTCGTCACGCTGCCGTCGCCGTGGGTCACCTCGAGGAAACCCGAGTAATCGAAAGTGCCGGTCGACGAGGTCTGAAACTCATACAGACCTTTCCCTTCAGGAAGTTCCTTGCCGTTTATCACTATTCGCGGGCGCGCGGTGGTGTCGACGGCTGCGAGTACTATGTTGGCCGAATAGCGGCTGCCGCGCATCACCATTCTCGACTGCGGAATCACGAACGCATTGAGTTCGTTCACACGCACGTCGCCGGCGTCGACCATCGCAAGGAGGTGGTTAAGGGCGTCGCCCTCGGCATAGCGCACGTCGTTCTGGAGTTTGGTGAGGAGTGTCACCGCGGCCACCACGGGCTGATTCTCGAATTTCGCCTCCTCCCACTTCTGGGGTGTCACGGTGCCGGGGCGGCGGAAGGGCGCTGTGGAGAGCGCGGCCTCCACGCTGGCGCGTCTGGCTGAGTCGGGGATGAGCGAGACCACGAATGCGCGGTAGTCGTCCACACGCTTGCGCAGGTTCTCGCCTTCGTTGTCGCCGGTCGAGAGCATCACTACCGCCGCCGACTCAATGTCGTCGCGGCGCTGTATGTCGGAGGGATTCCCGTCGGGGCCGTCGGCCTGGCGCACGATAGCGAGCTTCAGGGAATCTATGAGGTTATAAAGGCTGAGCGAGCGGGCGCGCACTTCGGTGGCGCGGTCGAGCCACTGGCGTCCTTTCTCGGGGTTCTGCTCGGTAAAGGCGCTTAGCTGGGCGTAGATGGCGCCGTTGCGCCGGTCAGCGTTAGCGTTTGTGCGCGCCAGACCGTCCTCGACCTGTACGAAGCCGTCGAGCACGTCGCTCGACACGTTCAGGGCAAGCATGGCCGTCAGGACGATATACATCAGGTTTATCATCTTCTGACGCGGGGATAGCCTTACAACTGATTCTGCCATTCTTCAGGGGTTGTGGGTGAGGTCAGATTTATTTGCCGTCGGCGGCTCCCGAGGAAGCCGCACCGGGAATATCATTCATCATCGGGCGATACATGTTGATGGTCATTGCATGGAGCATCTTCTCATACACCTGATTGAGCTGTTCCATGTAGCGCGCCATCTTTTCGGTTTCCTCGCAGTAGCGGGCGCTCTGCGAGGCGCTTTTTTCATACATGTCGCGTATGTCCTTGATGCCGCGGTTCACGCGGTCTATCGAATCGAGCTGCGACGACACGCTCTTGAGCTGTATCTCGTAGATGGTGTTCAGACCGCCTATGTTGCGGTTGAGATCGTTCATCTGCTCTATGTAGCCGCGCGAGTTGGCGGTTACGTCGGCCGAATTCTCGGTTATGGAGCGGTAGCTCTCGAGCAGCACTCCGCTCACCTCGTTGAGGGCGCGGGTGGTTTCCTGCAGCTGCTGCATCTGAGCCGATATGGCGGCCATCTGACTCAGGTAGTTCTGGGTCGCGGTGGTGAGTTCAGCCATTTTCGACAGCTGTTCGGCTGCGGAGTTCATACGCTGGATGCTCTCGCTGAGCGAGCGGGTGTCGTCGGCCGAGAGGTCTATGCCCGCAGGGATTCCTACAGCTCCGCGGGCTGCTTCGCCCCCGGCGTCGGTACCGTTTGCGGTAGTTCCGCCGATAATCACTCCTCCGCCGAGACCGCCAGTAATCTGATCCTCTGCCTTTTTGCTCGAAAGAGCCGGAAACACGTCTTCCCAGTGGTATTCCTTGGGCGGACGGTCAAACGCGGTGAGGATAAACATCAGCACCTCGGTGCCCATGCCTATGGAGAGAAGGAGATTGCCGCCGGGGAGATGGAGAATCTTGAACAGGGCGCCCCAGATGACGATTGCGGCGCCTATACTGTAGGCGAAGTTGAAGAGGCGCTGGCCGCCCTCCCACGTGAGGATGCGGCGGGCGCGTGCCTGGATATCTTTTTTTACTTCCATGGGGTGATATCGGTGGAAAGTGAGTGGTTTATTTCTTTATCTTGTTGCCTTTTGCGAACCCTATCTGGGTACGTACGCAGCGGAAGCCTATGTAGGAGCGCTGTTCATTCTGGTATTCCCACATGCGGAGGTCGCTGCGGATGTTGTGTGCCACGTCCTTCCACGAACCTCCGCGCACGATCTTGCGCTTCATGCGGTAAGGGTCTTCGGCTGCGGCGTCGTAGCGGTACTCGGGGTTGAGGTCGGAAGTGAGCTTCGACACGCTTTCGGTGAATGCCGTCGAGGTCCATTCGCTCACGTTGCCTGCCATGTCGTATAGTCCGAAGTCGTTGGGGCTGTAAGTGCCTACCCTCGAAGTGATGAGCTGGCCGTCCTGTACATAGTTGCCCTCCTGCGGCTTGAAGTTGGCGTAGAAACAGCCCTTTTCCTCCGTAAGAGGCAGGTCGCCGTCCCATGGATACATGTTCTCGCTGTTGCCGGCGCGGGCCGCATATTCCCATTCGGCCTCGGTGGGGAGGCGGTATGGTTCGATGTAGGCGCCCTCCTTGCCGAGCGAACGGCGCAGATAGTCGGTGCGCCAGTTGGCGAAGGCATTCGCCTGCTCCCAGCTTACGCCCACTACCGGATAGTCGTTGTAGCCTCCGTGGCTGAAATACATTCTCACGTAGGGCTCGTTGTAGGCGTTGTCGAAGTCGTTGATCCACGCGGTGGTGTCGGGGTATACATTGACTATGTAGGTGTTGACGAAATCGAAGTCGCCGGTGAGGCCGCGGGTTATGGTCTCGCGTATGATCTCGCCCTCGTCGTTGAAATAGGCGGTGTCTTTCGAGATTACCGGAATATCGGTGGGCACCGGCTTGTCGGTGTTATACTCGCGGCGGCGCGGATTCAGACGATGCTTGCGCTTCGCGGCCTCCGTGTGGTTGTAGGTCTCGTAGCGGTAGTTGAGTTGTTCGGGGTCGAGTTCGCGCGCGCCGGTTATGGGATTGGTGCGGTAGAGCGACTCGATGGCACGAGCCTCGTCTTCGTTGGGATTGCGCCACGGAATCGGTTTGGTCCAGTCGAGATGGGGGGTGACGGGATTTCCGTCGCGGTCTTCCTCAATCTTAAACTCCTCGTTGCCGCCATAGGCGGGATCGGCGAGACGCTCGCGGATAATGGAGTCGCGCACCCAGAACACGAACTGTTTGTACTTTGAATTGGTGATTTCAGTCTCGTCCATCCAGAAAGCGTCGACGGAGATACCGCGCGCATCGGCCCGGAGATTCCAGGCGCTGTCGGCTTTCGCGGGACCCATCTTCACGGAGCCGCGCGAAACGAGAACCATGCCGTAGGGCGTTGGTTCCGCCCACGAGGTGGCGCCTATGCCGGTCACTTCGCCGCCCGAGGAGCCGCGCGAGGAAGAGGCGCATGACGATACCATAGCCGTTATGGCTATGACGGTGAGGAGAATATGGATGATCTTTTTCATAAGTTACATTATGCGTATGCTCTTGTGTTTGTTTCGGTTTTTCTCGCTGAAGTCGAGCTTTAGCCGGTAGCCTGCCACGATTTCATGGCTGCCCGACGACGCTTTGGCAATTTCGGAGGTCGGATAATCGTAGCTGTAACCGAGGAAAAAACCTTTGATTTCGGCTCCGAGCATCGCCGAAACGGCGTCCTTGTAACGATAGCCGATGCCCGCGCTCAGAAATTTGTTGTAGCGCAGACGGCAGGTTACGTCGAACCCCGTAAACGTGAAGTCGCTCTTTACGAGAAATGTCGGTATCACTTCAAATAACGTATTTTTTATCGCTATATTGCTCCCTCCCATGAAATAGAGAGTGCGGGGAGCTTGAAATTCATAATTTTTAGCAGTTTCACCGTCGCCTCCCGTGCTTCCCGAACCCGAGGCGCCCCCCTCAGTGGTGAATGTCACTGTAGGCGAGTTGGCATGGGTGAGCGAAACGCCTGCCCAGAAGAGCCGGTGGGTGTAGTGGAGGCCTATGCCGAGGTCGAGCGCGTTGCCGCTCACATCGGTCATCGGAATCGCCTCGTCTGTCCCCTGATGATAATCATCGTCGTCGGGGATGAACACCTGAGAGCCTTTGAACTGCTCGTTGAGCAGTCCTACCTGGATGCCTCCGGTCATCACGCCCTTCAGCAGCCTGAACTTGAAGCCGAACTGCGCCCCCGCCGTGAGATTGCGGTAGAGACCGAGCGATTCTTGCTGAACGAGAAGTCCTACTCCGAACTTCTTGTTGAGCAGCTTGAATGGCATGTCGCCCGTGAAAATGTAAGAGCGCGGGGCATTGTCTATGCCCACCCACTGCATTCGGGCGGCGCCGCGGAGACGTATGTAGTCGGTGTCGCCCACGGCGGCAGGATTATAATAGGTAGGCATGGCGAAATACTGTGTGAGCTGGGCGTCGGTCTGTGCGGCCGCCACCAGAGGCACGAGCATCACCGCCATAAATAACGTTCTGATAATTGTGCGATACATCTTTTACTCGAAATAAAAGGTGAGAACGACCATGCGCGACACCGCTTTCGTAAGCGAGCGCGTTATGTTGAGTTTATCCGGCTCGTCGGCGAGATCCGGTCGGTCGTGGACGAGCAGGTCGGTCAGCCCGAAACAGAATTTGATTTCAGGGTTGAACTTAAAATAAGGAAGGTAGAAATCGCAGCCCAGGCCAACGGTGAGATAAACGTCACCCGATTTGAATTTCAGATAGTCGCTCTGCTTCTTCGCCACGTCGAAAGCCGGCATTACACCGGCGGTGAGGAAGGGGCGCGAGTTGCGGTAGCGCATGCCCGAGAATTTCAGATCGAACGGAAGCACCACGTAGGCGCTCTTTATGTTCTGCTTGAGTTCCGTGCCGCCCGTGGTGTCGAGCATCCTGATGTCGCGGTTGCCGAAATACATTCCGGGGGTGAAGCGGAGGTTGAAATAGGTGCTGAGCCGGTAGTCAAACAGACCGTTCACGCAGAAACCCGGTGAGAACGACGGCTGCTCCATATACCACGTGTTGCCGCCGTCGCTCACGAACCCGTTGTGGGTGAACGTAACGTCCTGCGTGTGCAGACCCACCGAAAAACCGAGATGCCACCGCCGCAGATCGGCGTATGGACGGTTCATCAGCTTGTCGTTGAGATTTCGTGCCGGCGCGCATACGGCGCAGAGCGCAATGACGGAAAGCAATATGAGGCGGAGATGTTTCATTACTTAAGTAACGAAAACATCAGCAGTTTATTATCCCCGTCTGCAAAGGCTTTTCTTTTCGGTCAGTAGACGATATTTCCCACTACGGGGGCGCGGCGGCTTACGGCGCTGGGGCGCAGCCAGAGACCTTTGCCGCGGAAGTCGAGCACTATGTCCTGGTCGAACATATTGAGGGGATTGATGGAATATCCCTCTTCGGAGTTGTCGAAATAGGTTACGGGGTAGCTGCCGGCACGGTCGCCGAAAACGAGCCATGAGTGCCAGTCGATTTTTGCAGGGAAAGCGCCTTTGGCTGAATACATGGTTGTGTCTGTCAGTTGCTCGGTAGATGAGCCCGAATCGGCCATAGGCATTTTGATTCCGGCGTTTCTTATGCCTGTGTCTATGAAAAAGTCTTCGTTTATATTGTTAATCCGCAGTGATATGTAATATCTCCATCCGGGGCTCATGAACCACATGCGGTCGGCTACGATATCGGTTATTTTCTGATAGCCTTCGGGCATTCTGGTGTGAAGCGCCAGGGCATTTTCATTATATAGAAATTCAATGAAGAAGCGTTCGATGAAGTCGATTCCGAGAACCGATTCACCGGTTTCGGAGAGAATCACGTCGACGTCGGAGATGCGGTTGACGATTTTGCCTGTTGATTCGGATATGAAGTTTCCGGTACTGTCGGTGTGGAATTTGTATTCGCACACGGGGAATGAGACTTTGTAGCGGACGCCGGTCACACGCATTTTGCCGTTGCCGTTACGGCCGATGGTGGGATAATATGATTTTTCAACTTTTGAGCCGTATTTCTTGAGCACTTCGAGGTCGGCTTTGGTGACAGTGGTGATGTCGCTTCCGGTATCGAATTTGAATGACAGTCCCGGCGCGAATTCCACGTGGATGGGATTGCGGGTAATGGGCAGCATACATACCGGATTGCCGGGATTTTTCACCGTCATGTCGTCCTGCGATGAAAGCGAGTACAGCATCACCACCGTGGCGAGCAGAACCGCGGCGAAAACAGAAATTATTATAACGGCTTTCTTCTTCATGTCCGCAAAGATAGACGGTTGTCCCCAATTAAGCAACTATTTTAACCACATTGTCATTAGTATGGCAAACGTGTGGCAAAATGATTGAATCCGTGTGGCAAAAACGGATTTTTGGAGAAATCACGGCAGATTTTGGCGAAAAGTCTGTAGCGGATCGACTGCTCTCTGAGTAATTTTGCATATCATGAAAATACTGCGTTACATCACCGTTGCTGCTCTGGCGGCGCTGACATTGCCGACCGCCCGGGCGCGTCAGGCTATAGATTATGTGAATCCGATGATAGGAGCCACCACCGCCGATGAGAGCGGCCGTGGCGACGTAAACGAACTCGGAAAAACCTTTCCGGGGGTCTGCACTCCTATGGGACTTGTTCAGCTAAGCCCTGACACACATACCGGGGGTGACGTGGGGCCCGGTTACTCCTACCATCACAAAAGCATAGAGGGCTTTTCATTCACCCATATGAGCGGAATTGGCTGGTACGGTGATCTTGGCAATTTTCTGGTAATGCCCACTGTCGGGCCGCTTCATACCTTCAAAGGGCTCGACGATGACCCTGACGGCGGTTACCGCAGCCGCTACAGCCACGACCGGGAGGATGCAAAAATCGACTGCTACACCGTGATGCTCGACGATTACGGAATTAAGGCGGAGCTTGCAGCCGCGCCCCGCTCGGGAATCCTGCGGTTCACCTACCCGCAGGCCGATACTTCGCGTATCCAGATTGACCTCGCGCGCCGTATAGGCGGAACGTCGGTCATGCAGCGTGTGGAAGTGAAAGACAGCTGTACTATTTCCGGCTGGATGCGCTGTACCCCCGAGGGGGGAGGATGGGGCAACGGAGCAGGCAATGCCGACTATACGGTATATTTCTATTGCGTGTTCTCGCGTCCGCTCAAGGATTTCGGAGTGTGGAGCGCTGACATCCCCGACGGAACAAACCGCCGCAACGAGTCGAACGATGATCCCGCATACCATGAACTCATAAAGAACGCGCGCGTGGAGCGCGGCGTCACGGCGAAAGAGGGCAAGCACCTCGGATTCTTCACGGAATTTCCCACAAGCAAGGGAGAACAGGTGATGATGAAGACGGGCATTTCGTTTGTAAGCGAGGAAGGCGCACGCCGCAATCTCGAAAGCGACATTGCCGGCTGGGATTTCGCCGGTGTGCGTGCCAATGCCCGCAGGCTGTGGGCCGATGCCATGAAGAAAGTGAAGGTTGAGGGCTCCGAGCGCGACAAGCGCATATTCTACACCTCGCTCTATCACACGCTCATAGACCCGCGCTGCTTCTCCGATGCCGACGGCAGCTATCCGGGCGCCGACGGAAAGATTCATAAAGCCGACGGATTCGTATACCGGACGGTTTTCAGCGGCTGGGACGTGTTCCGCAGCCAGTTCCCTCTCCAGACCATCATAAATCCGCGTCTGGTGTCGGACGAGGTTAATTCTCTGATTCAGCTCGCTTCGCTGAGCGGCAGGAAATATTATCCCCGCTGGGAGTTCCTGAACTCCTATTCGGGCTGTATGGTCGGCAATCCCGCCGTTTCGGTCGTGGCCGACGCCTACAATAAGGGAATCCGCACGTTCGACACCGACAGCGCCATCGCGTTTGCCGTAAACAGCGTCCGCCGCTTCGCCAACAACGCCGACGGTTACGTGCCCGGCAGCCTTTCGGAAACACTGGAGTACTGTTACACTGACTGGTGTGTGGCGGCGATGCTCCACAAGGCAGGACGCCATTCCGAAGCTGAGCATTTCGACCGCCGCGCGCAGGCTTACCGCAGTGTGTGGTGCGACAGCGTGGGATGGTTCCGCGCCCGTATGGCCGACGGCAGCCGGATGCCGTGGCGCGGCAGAAACACCCATTGGCAGGGGTGCGTGGAGAGCAACAATTTCCAACAGGGGTGGTTTGTGCCCCACGACATCGACGGGCTCAAGGAGCTTATGGGCGGACAGGCGGCTTACGACCGCGAGCTGAAAGCGTTTTTCGACGGCGCCGACGAGCGTTTCCGCTGGAGCGACTATTACAATCATCCCAACGAACCCGACCATCAGGTGCCGTTCATGTTCAATTACTCTTCTACTCCGTGGCTGACTCAGTACTGGACGCGCCGTATTTGCGAGCGGGCGTACGGCGACGACGTCTACGGGCTGTGCGGCAACGAGGACGTAGGGCAGATGTCGGCCTGGTACATCCTTGCCGCCATGGGTATCCACCCCGTCTGCCCCGGCTCCGACCGCTACGAGATAACGTCGCCGGTTTTCGACAGGGTGGAAATTGAGTTGGATCCGGATTACTACACGGGCAAAAAGTTCACCGTGACGGCGCGCAACAATTCGCCCGAAAATATCTATATACGGAGCATAAAGCTGAACGGCAAGCCGCTCGACCGCCTCTACATAACCCACGGCGAGATAACCGCGGGCGGTCACCTCGAGCTTGAGATGGGGCCGAATCCCGTAAAACTGTAGCGTCAGACCAGTCCGGCAACGGTACGCAGGAACGCGCTCCGTTCGTCGGCGGTACCGGTAGTCATGCCGGGACAGTTGAGCCAGCGCACGCCGTTGAATCCGATTGTGGTGAGCGCCATGGGTATGAAATATCCCTCGAAGTAGGGAGCGAATACCTCCGTGGGAGCCTCGGACGTAGATATGACCAATGTCTTGCCTACGCTTAGCCCGGGAACCATTCTGCCGCCTTCAACCCTGTAGCCGAAACCGGGCAGCATTACCTTGTCGAAGAATCCCTTGACCACTGCGGGCGCCTCGCCCCACCATATGGGGAATATGAACACTACCTCGGTGGCGCCCCGCAATGCATTCTGATATTTCTCTACGAGCGGGTCGAGATACTGCCCTTTGCTGAAAAGAGCGAGTTCCTCAGGGCGGTATACTGGGTTGAAACCGTCGCGGTAGAGGTCGAGAATCTCGCAGCTTACGGCGTCGGCGGAGAGTTTCGCTGTCACGGTGTCGAGAATGGCGCGGTTGAAACTCTTATCGTAAGGATGGGCGTAGATAACCGCTACTTTTTTGTTCTGATTTTCCATAACTTGTGAATTTTAAAATCATTATTGTCATTGGGGGTCGTAGTGGGGGCAGTTGAAGGCGGGTTCCTGACCGACGGGATAGAACCTGCAGCCGCCCATCGAGGTGTTTCTGCAACGTGAGCAGTTGTGTCCTACGCCGTTTCCGTCCGAACCATTGCCGCTATCTCCGGCCGAAGATTTGCCTCTTGCGGCGATAAAGGCAACGGCTATAATGGCTAAAATGAGCAGCAAGGCAGCAAAAATGGCGATTATCGTGGATATGGCTATCCAGATGAAGCTACCGGCGAGTTGCGGCGCCTTGGATGTAAGTGACTTATAATACCAGAAGCCGAACGCTGCCGTGATGGCGAGATTGAGGAGTATGCCGAGGATCACTCCGAGCCGGATGTCGGAAGCTCCGGTGGCGTTAGAGAGGGTAATTGTCCCTGATGCATTCAGTGAAATCATGACGCAGCCCAGGATTGCGGATGCCACGCAGAACATTCCGAAAATGCCGAAGCTGAGAGCCGGAAATGTGGGGAAAGAGCCGTGGCGGGCGAAACTTATGTGGTTGCGAACCCTCAGGCTGAGAATCAGAATCAAGGCGGCACAGACAAGAATCAACGTCGCTCCAAGCACGATATAGGGCCAGTTGACGAGCGGGAATGAGATGATTGAAGCAACCGACATTGCGAGGGTAAGGAGTTCGACAAGTGCAACCGAGCGAATTTTCTCATGGAATCCGACGGCGATGCCGTGGCCCGATGTGGCGAACAGAAGCCATACGATGAGTCCGAGGGGAAGGATCATAGCGATGGAGAACCATCTGTTGGCGTTGCTCAGGCTCTCTGTGTGCTGCCGGATTTGCTCCTTTGCAATTGCACGCTGTTTTGCTCCGTTGCTGACGTACATTTCCCTGAGTTCGGCCACGTGGCCGGGTATAGGCGAAGGGTCAAGTCCGGGATACTGCTCCGGATGGTCGAGGAAATCGGCGTACATCAGGAGCATTTCCTTGTTCTGATAGTTTATGGACTGACCGCCATGTTTCATGTCGAGGAAATAGGTGACGCGGTTCGACACGAACTTCGGATCCGGGCCACCGATGCCCTCAATGCGGGCTGCCGGAGGAAGGTCGAGGGGCCGGTAGTCGCGGACGGTGTTTTCGCGGAAAGCGCCTACCGGGTCGAGAGAGAATCCATCATCGGTTTCCGACATGCGGTATGCCTCAATGATGTTGTCGGCTCCTGCCTGGATTCGGTAAACTATGAGCAGACTCTTGAATTTTTCGAAATTCACGGAGCGGGCATTGACCGTTTCGGGGTTGAGAGCGGTGAATTTCAGGTCGTCGGCATGGCAAAGGATGATGGCCGAAAGGAGGAACAGCAGGGAAAAAAGACGTTTCATTCGTACGGTAGACTCAGAGGTTAATTAGAGGTTGCTTAATAACAAATCAGACAGCACCGGGGGCGCTGTCTGATTTTCGTTTATTGATTGGGTTCCTTATCAATTGTCGAGGGTCTCAACAGCGTTGATGTCGGCGAGCTCGTCGTCGGTGTCGGCTGTGAAGACTTCTTCAATGTCATCCTTGCTTCCTACAACGAGGCGGTCGTAGGCGCGCAGACCTGTTCCGGCGGGGATGAGGTGACCGCAGATTACGTTCTCCTTCATACCTTCGAGGTAGTCGGTCTTGCCGTTGATCGCGGCCTCGTTGAGAACCTTGGTGGTTTCCTGGAACGATGCGGCCGACATGAAGCTCGAGGTCTGGAGAGCGGCGCGTGTGATACCCTGGAGGGTCTGCTCCGAGGTTGCAGGCACGGCGTCGCGGACTTCAACCAGACGGAGGTCGCGGCGTTTGAGTGCGGAGTTCTCGTCGCGCAGACGGCGGGCGGTGATGATCTGACCGGGCTTGAGGTTTTCGGAGTCGCCTGCGTTGGTGACCACCTTCTTGCCCCATATACGGTCGTTCTCGTCCATGAAGGCACGTTTGTCCACAACCTGCTGCTCGAGGAAGTTGGTGTCGCCCGGGTCGAGAATGTTGACCTTGCGCATCATCTGGCGCACGATCACCTCGAAGTGCTTGTCGTTGATCTTCACACCCTGCATGCGGTACACGTCCTGAACTTCGTTCACGATGTATTCCTGCACGGCAGTCGGACCCATGATGTTGAGGATATCGGCGGGAGTGATAGCACCGTCGGAGAGGGGAGTGCCGGCACGCACGTAGTCGTTCTCCTGCACGAGGATCTGCTTCGACAGGGGCACGAGGTATTTCTTGACCTCGCCGAGTTTGGAGGTGACGGAAATCTCGCGGTTGCCGCGTTTTACCTTTCCGAACTTCACCTCGCCGTCGATTTCCGACACGATTGCAGGGTTCGAGGGGTTGCGGGCCTCGAAGAGCTCGGTGACACGGGGCAGACCGCCGGTGATGTCGCCGGCGGAGCCGGATGCACGCGGGATCTTGACGAATATCTCGCCGGGTTTGAGCTCGGCGCCTTCGTCGACCATGAGGTGCGCTCCCACGGGGAGGGCGTAGGTCTTGATGATCTGTCCGTTTTTGTCGACGATGTTGGCTTCGGGCACTTTGCCTTTGTCTTTGGATTCGATGATGATCTTTTCGCGGAGACCTGTCTGCTCGTCGGCGTCGACGCGGTAGGTGACGTTCTCAACGAGGTTAACGTACTGTACGCGACCGCCGGCTTCGCTGACGATGACGGCGTTGAAAGGATCCCATTCGCAGATGACGTCGCCCTTCTTGAGGGTAGCCTCGTTGTCGAAGTAGAGTTTCGCGCCGTAGGGGATGTTGGCGTTGGTGAGCATCATCTTGGTCTTGGGGTCGATGATGCGCATTTCGGCGAGACGGCCGATGACCACTTCCACGTTGCGGCCCTTGGCGTCGACTTCGTCGGTCTTTACCGTACGGAGTTCCTCGATTTCAAGTATACCGTCGTAGCGGGAAGTGAGCGAGGAAACGGCGGCTATATTCGAAGCGACACCACCGACGTGGAACGTACGGAGGGTAAGCTGTGTACCGGGCTCGCCGATTGACTGGGCTGCGATTACGCCAACAGCTTCGCCGATCTGCACCATGCGGTGGGTAGCGAGGTTGCGGCCGTAGCACTTGGCGCATACGCCCTTCTTCGACTCGCAGGTGAGCACCGAGCGGATTTCGACGCTTTCGATGGGCGATGCGTTGATACGGTCGGCTGCCGCGTCGTTGATTTCTTCACCGGCAGCAACGATGAGTTCGCCGGTGAGGGGGTCGACGATGTCGTGAACCGAAACGCGGCCGAGGATGCGCTCGCCGAGCGAGGCAACTACCTCGTCGTTGTTCTTGATTTCGGTGCAGACGAGTCCGCGGAGTGTACCGCAGTCTTCCTCGTTGACGATGACGTCGTGGGCCACGTCGACCAGACGGCGGGTAAGATAACCCGCGTCGGCGGTCTTAAGCGCGGTATCGGCGAGACCTTTGCGGGCACCGTGGGTTGAGATGAAGTATTCGAGCACCGACAGACCTTCCTTGAAGTTCGCAAGAATCGGGTTCTCGATGATCTGGCCGCCTTCGGCGCCGCTCTTCTGGGGTTTTGCCATAAGACCGCGCATGCCGGAGAGCTGACGGATCTGGTCTTTCGAACCACGGGCACCGGAGTCGAGCATCATGTAGACAGGGTTGAAACCCTGCTGGTCGGCGGAAATCTGCTTCATGAGGGTGTCGGCAAGGCGGGAGTTGACGTGTGTCCAGATGTCGATGATCTGGTTGTAGCGTTCGTTGTTGGTGATGAAACCCATGGAGTAGTTGTTCATCACTTCCTGCACCTGGTCGTAGCCTTCCTGAACGTACTGCTGTTTTTCCGGCGGGATGAGGACGTCGCCGAGGTTGAACGACAGACCTCCCTTGAACGCCATATAGTAGCCGAGGTTCTTGATGTCGTCGAGGAACTGTGCGGAGCGGGGTATACCGCAGTATTTGATGACCTTGGAGATGATGCTGCGGAGCGATTTCTTAGAGAGAATCTCGTTGACGTAGCCGATCTCCTTGGGAACGTACTGGTTTACGAGCACACGGCCAACGGAGGTGTTGTGGACCATGTGGTTTATGGGGTTTCCGTTCTCGTCGATGTCGTCGACCATAATCGACACGGGAGCGTGGAGGGTGCAGCGGCCTTCGTTGTAAGCGATTTCAGCCTCTTCGGGGCCGTAGAAGGTAAGACCTTCGCCCTTGTCGCCCTTGCGGAGCTTGGTGATGTAGTAGAGACCAAGCACCATGTCCTGCGACGGCACGGTGATAGGAGCACCGTTGGCGGGATTGAGAATGTTGTGGGAACCGAGCATGAGGAGCTGGGCTTCGAGCACGGCCTCATTGCCGAGGGGAAGGTGAACAGCCATCTGGTCGCCGTCGAAGTCGGCGTTGAACGCCGTACATGCGAGCGGGTGGAGCTGGATAGCTTTACCCTCGATCATTTTGGGCTGGAATGCCTGGATGCCGAGACGGTGGAGCGTAGGGGCACGGTTGAGCAGCACGGGATGGCCTTTCATCACGTACTCGAGGATGTCCCATACGACGGGTTCCTTGCGGTCGACAATCTTCTTAGCCGACTTGACGGTCTTCACGATGCCGCGCTCGATGAGCTTGCGGATGACGAACGGCTTGTAGAGCTCGGCGGCCATGTCTTTGGGAAGACCGCATTCGTGCATCTTGAGCTCAGGGCCTACGACGATAACCGAACGTGCGGAGTAGTCCACACGCTTACCGAGGAGGTTCTGACGGAAGCGGCCCTGCTTTCCTTTGAGCGAGTCGGAGAGCGACTTGAGCGGGCGGTTTGCCTCGGTTTTTACAGCCGATGACTTGCGCGAGTTGTCGAGCAGTGAGTCGACAGCTTCCTGAAGCATTCGCTTCTCATTGCGGAGAATCACTTCGGGAGCCTTGATCTCGATGAGGCGTTTCAGACGGTTGTTGCGAATGATTACGCGACGGTAGAGGTCGTTGAGGTCGGAGGTTGCGAAACGTCCGCCGTCGAGGGGGACGAGCGGCCTGAGTTCCGGGGGAATCACGGGCACGGCCTGAAGAATCATCCATTCAGGTTTGTTGCGGTCGCGAGAGGCGCGGAACGATTCCACTACCTGAAGGCGCTTGAGAGCCTCGGTTTTGCGCTGTTGCGAGCCTTCGGCGTTGGCCTGGTCGCGCAGAGCATAGGAGAGGTCGTCGAGGTTGAGTTCCTTGAGAAGGTCGTAGATGGCCTCGGCGCCCATTTTAGCAACGAACTTGTTGGGATCCGAATCCTCGAGGAGCTGGTTCTCGGCGGGGAGTTTGTCGATGATGTCGAAATATTCTTCTTCGGTGAGGAGCTGGAGCTTCTCCACATCTTCCACGGGGCCCGGATTTATCACCACGTAGCGCTCGTAGTATATTACGGCGTCGAGCTTCTTGGACGGCATGCCGAGAAGATAGCCGATCTTGTTGGGGAGAGAGCGAAAGTACCAGATATGGGCTACGGGAACCACGAGCTTGATATGGCCCATGCGTTCGCGACGTACCTTTTTCTCGGTTACTTCCACACCGCAGCGGTCGCAGACGATGCCTTTGTAGCGGATACGCTTGTATTTTCCGCAGTGGCATTCGTAGTCCTTTACAGGGCCGAAAATGCGCTCGCAGAACAGGCCGTCGCGCTCGGGCTTGTAGGTGCGGTAGTTGATGGTCTCGGGCTTGAGAACCTCACCCGACGACTTTTCCAGAATTTCCTCGGGCGAAGCGAGTCCGATGGTAATTTTGGAGAAGCCGGTTTTTATTTTGCTGTCTTTTCTAAAAGCCATAGAAATGTATCTATATAATTACTGAGGAAAAGAATATGAGTTATTGCTCCAGAGTGATGCTCAGACCGAGACCGCGGAGTTCGTGGAGAAGCACGTTAAGCGATTCGGGAATGCCGACAGGCGGCATGGGATCGCCCTTGACGATGGCTTCGTAGGTCTTGCTGCGGCCGGTTACGTCGTCGGATTTCACGGTGATGATTTCCTGAAGCACGTGGGATGCGCCGAATGCCTCGAGCGCCCACACCTCCATCTCACCGAAACGCTGACCGCCGAACTGTGCTTTACCGCCGAGGGGCTGCTGGGTGATGAGCGAGTACGGGCCGATTGAGCGTGCGTGCATCTTGTCCTCTACCATGTGGCCGAGCTTAAGCATGTAGATGACGCCTACGGTAGCGGGCTGGTCGAAGCGTTCGCCCGTGCCGCCGTCGTAGAGATAAGTCTTGCCGTAGCGGGGAAGGCCTGCCTTGTCGGTCCATTCGTTGAGGTCGTCGATGGTTGCGCCGTCGAAAATCGGGGTTGCGAATTTTTCGCCGAGTTCGCGGCCGGCCCAGCCGAGCACGGTTTCGAAAATCTGGCCGAGGTTCATACGCGAGGGCACGCCCAGCGGGTTGAGGACGATGTCGACCGGCGTACCGTCGGCGAGGAAGGGCATGTCTTCCTGGCGCACGATGCGCGAGACGATACCCTTGTTGCCGTGGCGTCCTGCCATTTTGTCGCCCACGCTGATCTTACGTTTTTTGGCAACGTAGACCTTCGCCATCTTCATGATGCCGGAGGGGAGTTCGTCGCCTATGGAGATGTCGAACTTCTTGCGGCGGAGTTCGGCGTCGATTTCCTTAGACTTGCGGAGGTAGTTGACGATAGTGGCGCGGATCAGGTCGTTGCGGTGTGCGTCGGCTGTCCACTTCGAGAGGTTGATTGTATCGTAGTCGATCTCGCGCAGAGTGGCCTGCGAGAATTTCGAGCCCTTGGGAATAACGTCGACGCCGAGATAGTCTTTCACGCCCTGCGAGGTCTTGCCGTTAGTGAGGGTCATGAGTTTGTCGACGAGAAGATCCTTCAGTTCGCTCAGACGTGCTTCATATTCCTCGTCGAGTTTGGGAAGAAGGGCGTTGGCAGCCTTTGTCTTCTTCTTTTTCTCGGCGCGCTGGAAGAGGTTGGTGCCGATAATCACACCCTTGAGCGAGGGAGAAGCCTTGAGTGAGGCATCTTTCACGTCGCCCGCCTTGTCGCCGAAGATGGCGCGGAGGAGTTTCTCCTCGGGGGTGGGATCGCTTTCGCCCTTAGGAGTGATTTTGCCTATCATGATGTCGCCGGGAACCACGTGGGCGCCGATGCGGATGATGCCGCGCTCGTCGAGATCCTTGGTGGCGTCCTCGCTGACGTTGGGGATGTCGCTGGTGAGTTCCTCCATGCCGCGCTTTGTCTCGCGGACTTCGAGAGAGTACTCGTCGACGTGGACAGAGGTGAGGATGTCTTCGCGAACCATGCGCTCGTTGAGCACGATGGCGTCCTCGTAGTTGTAACCCTTCCAGGGCATGAACGCCACCTTGAGGTTGCGGCCGAGGGCGAGCTCGCCGTTTTCGGTGGAATAGCCTTCGGTAAGGATATCGCCGGCTTTCACCCGCTGGCCTTTGCTGCAGATGGGCCGGAGGTCGATGGTAGTGCTCTGGTTGGTCTTACGGAATTTGGGGAGGTGATATTCTTTCACACCGTCCTCAAACGACACGAATTCTTCCTCTTCGGTGCGGTCGTAGCGGATGCGGATTACTGTGGCGTCGACAAACTCGATTGTTCCGGCGCCTTCGGCCATGATCTGCGTGCGGCTGTCCTGGATGAGCTGAGCCTCGATGCCGGTTCCGACGATAGGCGACTCGCTGCGGAGCAGGGGCACTGCCTGACGCATCATGTTCGATCCCATGAGGGCGCGGTTTGCGTCGTCGTGCTCGAGGAAGGGGATGAGCGAAGCCGCGATAGATGCGATCTGCGCGGGTGATACGTCCATAAGCTCGATCTGGTCGGGCGACACGATGGGGAAGTCGGCGTCGAGACGGGCCTTGATTCTCTCTTCGGTGAAGTTGCCCTGGTCGTCGACCGGAGCGTTGCCCTGGGCGATGATCTTGCCCTCCTCGATTTCGGCGGTCATGTAGACCACTTCGTCGTTGTTGAGGTTGACTTTCGAATCCTTTACCTCGCGGTAGGGTGTCTCTATGAAGCCGAGGTCGTTGATCTTGGCGTAGACGCAGAGCGAGGAGATAAGGCCGATGTTGGGGCCTTCAGGAGTTTCGATCGGGCAGAGGCGGCCGTAGTGGGTGTAGTGCACGTCGCGCACCTCGAATCCGGCGCGTTCGCGCGACAGACCGCCGGGGCCGAGGGCCGACAGACGGCGCTTGTGGGTGATTTCCGCAAGCGGGTTGGTCTGATCCATGAACTGCGAGAGCGCGTTGGTGCCGAAGAAGGTGTTGATAACGCTCGAGATTGTCTTGGCGTTGATGAGGTCGATGGGGGTGAACACCTCGTTGTCGCGGACGTTCATACGCTCGCGGATGGTGCGCGACATACGGGCCAGACCCACGCCGAACTGGTTGTAGAGCTGTTCGCCTACAGTGCGCACGCGGCGGTTGCTGAGATGGTCGATGTCGTCGACGTCGGTCTTCGAGTTGATGAGCTCGATGAGGTACTTTATGATGGCGATGATGTCTTCCTTGGTGAGGACTTTCACGTCCATCGAAGTGGTGAGACCGAGTTTCTTGTTTATGCGGTAGCGGCCCACTTCGCCGAGGTCATAGCGCTTCTCGGAGAAGAAGAGGTTGGTGATTACCTCGCGGGCGCTTGCGTCGTCCGGCGGCTCGGCGTTGCGGAGCTGACGGTAGATGTATTGGATGGCCTCCTTTTCGGAGTTCGATGTATCTTTCTGAAGAGTGTTGAAGATAATTGAGTAGTCGGAGGTGTTGGCGTCTTCCTTGTGGAGAAGGATGGTCTGCGCACCGGAGTCGAGGATCTCCTGGATGTTGCTTTCCTCGAGCACGGTCTCTCGGTCGATGAGCACGTCGTTGCGTTCAAGCGACACAACTTCGCCGGTATCCTCGTCGACAAAATCCTCTACCCATGTGCGGAGCACACGGGCGGCGAGCTTGCGGCCCACGGCTTTCTTGAGGTTGGTCTTGTTGACCTTGATTTCCTCGGCGAGACCGAAAGTGTCGATGATGTCCTTATCGCTCTCAAGACCGATTGCACGCAGCAGGGTGGTTACGGGCAATTTCTTCTTGCGGTCGATGTAGGCATACATCACGTTGTTGATGTCGGTTGCAAATTCAATCCACGATCCGCGGAAAGGGATGATGCGGGCGGAATAGAGCTTGGTGCCGTTGGCGTGGGTGGACTGGCCGAAGAACACACCGGGAGAGCGGTGGAGCTGGGATACGACAACGCGCTCGGCTCCGTTGATTACAAACGTGCCTTTCTCGGTCATGTAGGGGATGGGACCGAGATAAACGTCCTGAATCACAGTTGCAAAGTCCTCGTGGTCAGGGTCGGTGCAGTAAAGCTTGAGTTTGGCTTTGAGGGGGACACTATATGTAAGACCGCGTTCAAGACATTCGTCGATAGTATAGCGCGGGGGGTCGATATAGTAATCAAGGAATTCGAGTACAAAGTTGTTGCGGGTGTCTGCTATGGGGAAGTTTTCGGCAAAAACTTTGTAGAGCCCCTCGTTATTTCTTTTTTCAGGAGGGGTGTCGAGCTGCAGGAAATCGCGGAAGGATTTGAGCTGAACCTCCAGAAAGTCGGGATAAGGCAGAGGATTTTTTACCGACGCGAAGTTGACACGGGGTTTATCTGTTGTAACTGACATCTATTGGTTAATAAGTATTAAAGGAACTCAACTTTAAAAAGAACACGAAAGGTTAAGAATCAACTGTGAAGATGATTCTTAACCTATCTACCTGATATTCAGGGTGATTATTTCAGCTCAACCTCAGCGCCGGCTTCTTCGAGCTGCTTCTTGAGGTTTTCAGCGTCGGCTTTAGCGACACCTTCCTTAACAACGCTGGGAGCGCCGTCGACCATTTCCTTAGCTTCCTTGAGGCCAAGACCGGTGAGTTCCTTAACGAGCTTCACAACAGCGAGTTTGGAAGCGCCGGCTGCCTTAAGTACAACGTCGAAAGAGGTCTTTTCCTCTTCAGCGGGAGCACCGGCTGCGGGACCTGCTGCGACTGCAACAGCTGCAGCTGCGGGTTCGATACCATATTCCTCTTTGAGGATCTGAGCGAGTTCGTTTACTTCCTTAACTGAGAGGTTAACGAGTTGTTCTGCAAAAGCTTTAAGATCTGCCATTTTTGTATGATTTTTTGAAATTTTTGTTATTTGACTTGAAAAGAAAATAGAGCAGAGAGGCCCCGCCGGACTATGCGGCAGCGCCGCTCAAAGAGAGGTTCAGGCCTCCTTCTTCGAAAGTGTTTCGAGGATGCCGTGGAGCTTGTTGCCGCCGCTCTGGAGAGCGGAAACCACATTCTTTGCGGGCGACTGGAGGAGTGCGATAACGTCGGCGATGAGTTCGTTCTTGCTCTTGATGGCAACGAGGGTATCGAGCTGGTTTTCGCCTACATAAACGGTTTCCTCAACATATGCGGCCTTGAAGCGGGGCAGGGTTTTGTCCTTGCCGGTAAGATCCTTGATGAGTTTTGCAGGGGCATTGCCTGTGTTGCAGAACATCACCGAAGTGGGGCCTTCGAGAACCGGATAGAGTTCGGAGTAGTCGCCTTCGAGCGATTCGAGAGCCTTGTGGAGCAGAGTGTTCTTGACAACCATGAGCTTGATGTCGGCCTTGTTGCAGGCACGGCGCAGATTGGTTGTCTCCTCGGCGTCCAGACCGGCGGTCTCGGCCAGGTAGAAGCAGCTGTACTCTTTGAGAGTCTCAGCGATCTTTTCTATAACAACAATTTTATCTTCCTTTTTCATTGTTCAATCAGTTTTAAGTTATTCATCGATTGACTTGGGGTCAACCTTGACACCGGGACTCATTGTGCTCGAAAGATAAATGCTCTTGATATAGGTACCTTTGGCGGTTGCGGGTTTGAGCTTGATGAGAGTGTTGATGAACTCGCGTGCATTCTCACGCATCTGCTCGGGGGTGAAGCTCACCTTGCCGATAGAGGAGTGGATAATGCCGTTTTTGTCGACCTTGAAGTCGATCTTGCCCTTCTTCACTTCTTCAACAGCCTTGGCAACGTCGTTGGTCACTGTGCCGCTCTTGGGGTTAGGCATCAGGCCGCGGGGACCGAGAATACGGCCGAGGGCACCGATCTTACCCATGATGGCGGGCTGAGTGATGATGACATCGACGTCGGTCCAGCCGCCTTTGATTTTTTCGATATATTCGTCCAGTCCGACATAGTCGGCTCCGGCAGCCTTGGCTGCTGCTTCAGCGTCGGAGTTGCAGAGGACGAGCACACGTACTTGTTTACCGGTTCCGTGGGGCAGCGTAACGACGCCGCGCACCATCTGATTAGCCTTACGGGGATCTACGCCGAGGCGTACGTCCACGTCAAGGGAAGCGTCAAATTTGGTGAAAGTAATCTCTTTCACGAGTTCCACCGCCTCGGCAAGAGTATAAACTCGGCCTGCTTCAATCTTCTCTTGGGCCAACTTTTGATTTTTCGTCAGTTTACTCATGTCAATTGAAGTTTTTAGATGTTTTCAGGAAAAGTACCCTTGACGGTGATACCCATACTTCTTGCAGTTCCGGCAACCATGCGCATTGCCGATGCAACGGTAAAGCAGTTCAGGTCAGGCATTTTGTCTTCTGCAATTGCTTTCACCTGATCCCAGGTGACCTCAGCGACCTTGATGCGGTTGGGTTCCTTGGAGCCTTTCTTCTGCTTGGTAGCTTCGAGAAGCTGGATGGCAACCGGAGGGGTCTTGACAACGAAGTCGAAGCTCTTGTCGGTGTAATAGGTGATTACAACAGGAAGAACTTTGCCAGCCTTGTCCTGAGTGCGGGCGTTGAATTGCTTGCAAAACTCCATGATGTTGATACCCTTTGAACCAAGGGCGGGACCAACTGGAGGCGAAGGATTTGCAGCTCCTCCTCTGATTTGCAATTTAATCTGACCTGCAATTTCTTTAGCCATGATAAATCTAAGTTTTTAAAAAGTTGATAATCGGTTAAGCGACGATGTTCGGGCAATCGGCTTTGTCTGCCTCGTAACCGGCACACGCTGCCATGATGGCTTTTCATCGTCTCCCGGGGTGGAAGTGCCTTCACATTAAAAACCCTCTCTCTTTGCAGCGACAGGGTTATTTCTTGTGGCGGCAGCGCCACCGCGTGGGTTCATTCACGCTCTACTTGTGAGTTCTCGAGTTCGAGGGGCGTTTTGCGCCCGAAGATCTTGACCATCACCTTCAGCTTTTTCTTTTCGCGGTTCACCTCTTCTATGGTGCCGATAAAGCCGTTGAAAGGACCGAAGGTCACTTTGACGGATTCGCCGACTACATAGTCGTTGCCGTCGTCGGTGGAGTCGATGAGTTCATCGGCAGCTCCGAGCATGCGGCGCACCTCGCTCTCGCGCAGAGCCTCGGGTCTGGCTTCTTTGCCGCGCCCCTTGAGGAAGTCGATAACGTTGGTGGTGTTGCGGAGTTCGTATTCAACTTCGCCGTGAAGTTCGCATTCCACAAATACGTAACCGGAATAAAGGTTTTTTTCCTTAATCACCTTTTTCCCGTTGCGCACGGCCATGGTCTTTTCCGTCGGAATCAATACCTGGAAGACGTATTTGCCGAGGTCGGTGTTGCGGATGGCTGCATCCAGAACCTCCTTTACCTTAGCTTCTTTTCCAGAAATGGCACGAAGAACGTACCATGCTTTCTTACTTTCAGCCATTGATGTCTGCTACGTTAAGAATTACTGACCTAAACTGTAGATGAAATGCATGATGGTGTCGACCACCTGATCCATAGCGAAAACTATCGCGGCTATAATGACGGAAGCGATCAGCACGATAATTGCGCTCTTTACCAGCTGGCCTTTTGTTGGCCAAGAAGTCTTATACCTCAGCTCGGTGTAAGACTCCTCGATATCTGTAAGTAGTTTTAATTTGCTCATTTCAATTGTTTTTGGCACGGGACGAGAGACTCGAACTCCCGACACCCGGTTTTGGAGACCGGTGCTCTACCGACTGAGCTAGTCCCGTAGGAATAAAACCGGCTTCCTTTTTTTCGGATGCTTCCGGAAGCGGAAGCCGGTTTTATGGTTTTATCGTTTCGGCAATAGTTGCCGAGGACTGACGATATTAGTCGAGAATCTCGGTGATCTGACCCGAACCGACGGTGCGGCCGCCTTCACGGATAGCGAAGCGGAGACCTGCGTCGCATGCTACGGGGTTGATGAGGTCAACGATGATCTCTACGTGGTCGCCGGGCATTACCATTTCTACGCCTTCGGGGAGGGTGATCTCACCGGTCACGTCGAGGGTACGGATGTAGAACTGGGGACGATAGTGGTTGTGGAACGGAGTGTGACGGCCGCCTTCCTCTTTCTTGAGGATGTAGACAGAAGCTTTGAACTTGCTGTGGGGCTTAACGACTCCGGGATGGCAGATTACCATACCGCGCTTGATGTCTTTCTTGTCGATACCGCGGAGAAGGAGACCTACGTTGTCGCCTGCTTCGCCCTGATCGAGGAGCTTGCGGAACATCTCGACGCCGGTAACAACCGACTTGAGGTCAGCGCCAAGACCCATGATCTGAACTTCGTCGCCTACTTTCACAACGCCGGTTTCGATACGGCCGGTAGCAACAGTACCGCGGCCGGTGATCGAGAACACGTCCTCAACAGGCATCAGGAAGGGTTTGTCGATATCGCGGGGAGGCAGGGGAATCCAGGTGTCGACAGCGTCCATAAGCTCGATGACTTTCTCTTCCCACTGGGGTTCGCCGTTGAGTGCGCCGAGAGCAGAGCCGCGGATGATAGGAGTGTTGTCGCCGTCATATTCGTAAGACGAAAGAAGATCGCGCATTTCCATTTCAACGAGTTCGAACATTTCTTCGTCGTCGACCATGTCGCACTTGTTGAGGAATACAACGAGACGGGGAACGTTCACCTGACGGGCGAGAAGGATGTGCTCGCGGGTCTGGGGCATGGGACCGTCGGTTGCTGCTACCACGATGATAGCGCCGTCCATCTGTGCGGCACCGGTTACCATGTTCTTAACGTAGTCAGCGTGTCCGGGGCAGTCAACGTGTGCGTAGTGACGGTTGGCGGTTTCGTATTCTACGTGGGCGGTGTTGATTGTGATACCACGCTCTTTTTCCTCGGGTGCGTTGTCAATCTGGTCGAATGACTTAACCTCAGAGAGACCTTTCTTTGCAAGCACGGTGGTGATTGCGGCGGTCAGAGTGGTTTTGCCGTGGTCAACGTGACCGATGGTACCGATGTTAACATGCGGTTTCGTTCTTTCGAATTTCTCTTTAGCCATAACTTTGCTATAATTTATTTGATTAAATGATTACGGTTTAACAAGACGCCGCGATAGCGAAAAGACACTATCGGGGCTGTCGGTTTTTGAACGTTAGAGCCGATGGCGGGATTTGAACCCGCGACCTCTTCCTTACCAAGGAAGTGCTCTACCCCTGAGCTACATAGGCATATTTTGAGCGGAAGACGAGGCTCAAACTCGCGACCCTCAGCTTGGAAGGCTGATGCTCTATCAACTGAGCTACTTCCGCATCTTATTTGTGGGCGAAGATGGATTCGAACCACCGAAGGTATAAACCAGCAGATTTACAGTCTGCCCCATTTGGCCACTCTGGTATTCGCCCTTGTTTTTCGACCGGCCTTCATTCCGGTCAGGAGTTGTTTAGTTTAGTTGAGCCTCTTGTCGGATTCGAACCAACGACCCCGAGATTACAAATCACGTGCTC